>Ga0222716_10000001_pt1 | contig 305533 bp, 403 predicted proteins | sample C33_13DmetaG_FD_165044 | JGI IMG/M metagenome (GOLD analysis project Ga0222716, IMG submission 165044) | Estuarine water microbial communities from San Francisco Bay, California, United States - C33_13D | ecosystem: Environmental > Aquatic > Marine > Unclassified | place: USA: California... | reverse complement strand
TCAAGTGGATCGGGTGTAACTCATGGTGCTGGTACCGGTAGTGCTTACGGGGGTTCTTATACATTAGACGGCGGTGATGGCGCAGTTCGTATTATATACGGTGCAGGACGAGCGTTTCCTTCAACTAACACAAGTGCTGCTATTTCTGGTAGTAATATTACATTAAACGGTACGCAGATTGCATCATCAGCAACTGGCGAACATCAATTTCTTAACCCTGGTACATATAGTTGGTTGTGCCCCACAGGAGTTACCAAAGTTAGCGTAGTTTGTATTGGTGGTGGTGGCGGCGGCGGAGGCGGTTATGGACCTGGCGGAGGCGGTGGCGGTCTCGCATATAAAAATGATATTCCAGTGACACCAGGTCAAACTTACACAGTTGTAGTTGGCGATGCAGGTACTGGTGCGGCAGATGATGGTGATGGCAGCCTCTGGACACTGGCACAAGGTAGCGGCGGCGGTGCGTCTTACTTTATGAGCGCAAACACTGTTCGGGCTACTGGCGGGGCTGGAGCAACAACAACTAGTGCTTCTGGATCTGTTGGTGGCCAGTTTACTAATGGTGATAATGGCGGATCTGGTGGATTATCTGCTGTTTCTGGAGCAGGATATCATTGGCCAGGCGGTGGCGCAGGTGGTTATACTGGAACTGGAGGGAGATCAGGATCAAGTAGTTCTTCATATGCTGGGCATTCAGGAACAGATTATTATGGACATGATGGTGCTGGAGGCGGCGGCGGGGGTGGTGGATACATCAATAGTCACGCTGCTGGTACTGGTGGCGGTGGAACTGGAATTTTTGGTGAAGGAACAAACGGAGCTGGCGGAACAAATGGACCAACTGGTGGTGGTGGTGGATCTGGTGGTGATGCTGGTTCCGCTGGTGGTAGTGGTACTGGCGGAGTAGGCGGTAGCCCTGGTGGTGGTGGCGGTTGCGGTTATACCACTGGCGGCGATGGCGCCGCAGGTGCAGTTCGTATTGTTTGGGGTGGCAGAGCATTTCCTAGTGCAAATGTTGATTTAGCATCGTCAAATTCAAATGTTACCCAAGAACCAGCAGCTGGTCCTAATTGGACAACGTTATCGCAGACTCAACAAGTGGTTGCTGGTTCGCCAAGTTTGAATGCAGCATTTGGACGAAGTCTGGCTTTTTCAGAGGACGGAAATTACCTTCTGGTTGGTGCATCAGGTGATAGATCAGGCGGAACTTGGACTGGGAGAGTTTGGGCTTATTCAAGGAGTGGAAATACTTGGTCAAACAATCAAAATTTTGTTCCACCTAATATTACAGCCAATGACAATTTTGGTTGGGCTATTGATATTACAGGAAACTCCACAGCGGTAATAGGGGGTAGAGCTGAAACTGTAGGTGGTGTATCAGATGCAGGAGCCGCATATATTTACACACGCTCAGGAACTAACTGGTCAAGGGTTGCAGATTTAACTCAAAGTGACCCAACTTTTAACGTACTATATGGTGGTGGTGTTGGAATCAGTGGACAAACTGCTGTTGTGGCTGCTCAACAGTTTGCTGGCGGCGGTAAAGTTTATATTTGGTACAACACTTCTGGAAATAATTGGTCACTGCAAACAACTCTAAGCGGTGCCGCAAGTGGGGATAGCTTTGGTAGCCGAGTGGCTATTGACGGTGACACATTGGCTGTTTCTGCCCCTTATGCAGATGTTTCTGGTGTATCAAATAGAGGGCTTATATATATTTATACTAGGTCTGGAACTACTTGGTCGCTACAGCAAACTATTAATCACGGTACAATTAATTCCAGCGTTGAGACCCAAGGCGCTAATGGCTTAGTGCTTAAAAATAATACTTTAATTTTTAGTTCCAACAAGTATGTCCCAAGTGGAAGTAGTAATACTAATGTTGGTGGTGTTTTTGTATACACTCGGTCAGGTACAACCTGGTCACACGAAGCAACAATAACTCCAGATCTAGCTAGTGACGGTTATATAAGTATGTTTGGTGGTGATGAGAATACAGTTGCAATTGGACATCACGGATACAACAGCAATCAAGGGCGGGCTTGGGTTTATAGTAGATCAGGTACAAGTTGGTCACTTCAAAAATCGCTTACTGGTAGTGGCACAGCTAGTGGTGATTACTTTGGTTATCCGTCGCATGCTGTTAGTTCCAGTGGTGAGCAAGTTGCGGTTGTGGCAGGTTTTGACACTATTAGCGGGAACAGTTCCGCTGGATCTGTTTTTATATACACAACGAGTTAAAGCAGTGATGATGGTAACATATCAACTAATTAATACAGCTAAATATAGTTGAAGGATTTCCAATGGCGTATGAAAAATCAAAAATATCAACTGTACCATATTTTTATGATAAACAACTGAGAAGATATATTCAGCAATTTATTCGTATATTTGGTGGATTTCAAATAGCAGTACACACCAATAGTGAAGGTGATCTTGTTTATCAAACAGTGCCTGTTAGATATGGTGATGTTAACCGTATGGCTGCTCATATTGTAAAGGAAAATAGTGAAAACACTATGAATAGTACTCCTTTTATAAGTTGTTATGTTACTGGATTAGAGACTGCACCACAAAGTAGAACCTATTCTCAATTTGAAGAAACTGTTCCAGTTTATGAAAAAAAATATAATGAAGTTACTGGAAGTTATGAAAATGAAGTAGGAAACGTATATAGTATTAAAAGACACCAACCAGTTCCTTATACACTTACTATGCAAGTTGATTTATGGACCAGTAATACTGAGCAAAAGCTACAAATATTAGAACAAATACTTGTATTATTTAATCCAACACTTAATATACACACGTCTGATAATCCATTAGATTGGAGTAGTTTAAGTTACGTTGAATTAATCAGTAGTACGTGGAGCATGAGAACTATACCAAGTGGCATTGATGATATTATTGATATTAGTACACTAACATTTCAACTACCTATTTTAATTAATCCTCCAGCTAAAGTTTTAAAAAATACAGTTATACATACCATTATTGATAATATTGAAGATGTTACTAGTAGTGATTTAGATTCTATTAGAGCAGGCGGGAGTTATTCACCATTGTTTACTAGTTATAAAATTATAACTCTAGACAATTATAAAATGAAATTTTTAGTTGACAATGCAGGAAATGCCACAGCTCAGTTATTGAACAGAGACACTAGTGCAACAGACAATAATGCACAGATATTAAATTGGGTATCAATTTTTAAACCATATGGTGAATTCAGAGATAGTATAAGCCAAATTAGATTAAAACAAACTACTGACCCATCTAATACTGCTGATGATATAATTGGTAATATTGTTGTTAATACTGGAAATTCAAATCTACTTAACATTACATTAGACGTCGATACACTACCAGCTAACACACAAGGTATTGTAGATGCCGTAATTAATCCACAAGCTAACTTTCCTGGTGATGGAACGTTAACCGCCGCAGCTGACAATGATAGATATTTGTTAACATCTGATGTAGCTGGAGGAAGTGGTTGGGGCGGCATTATAGCAACGAAACATGATATTATACAGTACAATGGAAGTAATTGGAGTGTTGTATTTGATGCTAGTCTAAATGGTACAACAGTACAACATATAACAAATACTACAACTGGCGATAAACTTAAATGGAATGGATCAGAATGGGTTAATGCGTTTGAAGGAACATACAATCCTGGCTTCTGGCGAATATATATGTAATGATAAGTGCAAGTGGGTGTTGCTTCTTGGCCCTTGATACCGGAAGAATAATGCTACAACAAAGAAGTAAGACTAGCAGTCATCCGTTAACTTGGAGTTTCTGGGGAGGAAAGTCTGAAAAGAAAGAACGTCCTATTGAAACATTATTAAGGGAATGTAACGAAGAAATGGGAATACTTCCTGATATTGAAAAAGTATATCCATTACATACTTTTCTTAGTGATGATAAAAAATTTACATATAATACATTCTGCATTACAGTATTTGAAGAGTTTATTCCTGTATGCAATGGTGAAAGTAGTGGGTATGCATGGGTAGGTATACATGCTTGGCCTAAGCCATTACATCGTGGTGCTAGAGCTGTATTAGAACAACCTGATATGGTTGAGAAAATTACAACAATATATAATCGCCAAAAGGATAAACTAGACTTACCAAATTGGTTAGACAGTTTTTAAACTTCTGGAAATAAACAATCTTCAATAAAATGTTTAACGTCAGATGCATCAAGACCAAGTGATTCCATAACTTTAGGCGTATGTGGATTTTGTTTTTGATAATGACAATATCTATTTTGTCTACGTTTTATTTGATCTGCATCATTTTTAATATTAGTGTATTTAGGTAGATGTGTAAAATACATGTCTAGATTATCTAATGCCATTGTGACAACTTGGTCCATTTCTTGTATAGTTTTAACATTACTAACTGCTACCATATGTGGTGTAAATATAGCTTCTGCCCAAGGAGGCAGTGCTCTTTCCTTTTTCCATTCTAAATTTTTAGTAGATTCTGCAAATAAATCTATCATTGGATGTGACATTGGCCAGCTAGGGCTGTAGTCATGAAATGCTCCTGTTACTTTATTTTTACCACAAATTATATCAAATCCATATATCGGTGCCGTATTATTAAAATTAGGAAAAACACAGATATGAGTCATATACAACCCTTTTGTATCTCTTGCATCTACACTATCTATATGAGCTCTTCTAAAATGGTCGCCTTTAAAAACCCGGTTAAGCCAATCAAACTCAGGGTCATCAAATGTTTCCTCACCCAACGTTGCACATTTTTTTATTATTTGTTGCTCACACTCTATCATTCTATCCCAAATTTCACTCATATATTATACCTTTAAGTTTATCAGCTAAATCATTTATCATTGCATCTGTATGAAACGGAGTTGGTGCAAACCGCAATCTTTCTGTGCCCATGTCCACTGTAGGATAATTAATTGCTTGCGCATATATATTATGATTTTCTATTAATTTATCACTTATTGACTTGCACTTTATTGGATCATTAATCATAACTGGTACAATGTGTGTGTTATTTTCTAATACCTCGATTCCATTATTATGTAATGCTATTTTTAATTTTTTAACTATTTCTTGATGTTTGTTTCGTAATTCTATACCGTTTTTGCTACGCAAGTATTTTATGGCTGCTAATGCACCAGCACAGATTACAGGACTTATACTAGTGGTGAAAATAAATCCACTTGCTACACTACGTATCGCATCTATAGCAATACCGTCTCCTGCAATATAACCGCCTTGGCAACCAAATGCTTTTCCTAATGTTCCATTAACAAAATCAACTCTGTCTTGTAGTCCTAGTTTTTCTAGATATCCTGCACCTTGTGATCCGTATAAACCTACAGCATGCACTTCGTCAATATATGTTATTGCATTGTATTTGTCTGCTAAATCTAAAATAGCTTCAATTTCACTTACATACCCATCCATACTATACACACTTTCAAATACAATGCAAGGGGTACCTTTTATTGATTTTAAAATATCCTCTAATTCCTGTATATTATTATGTTGGAAAATATGTTTTGGGGAACCACTATGTCTTATACCAGCTATTAAACTAGCGTGATTTTTACTATCACTTATAAACTCAATATTTTCTACAATTTTACTAAGTGCTATTAGGCTCCATTCATTTGCGACATATGCACTAGTATACAGTAATGCACTGTTCTTTTTATGTAGACTAGCAATTTCATGTTCAAGTGCAACATGATAATGTGTAGTACCGCTTATATTACGTGTGCCACCACTTCCAGCACCTGTTTGACTAAGAGCTGTATGCATCGCATCACTTACTACTTTATGTTGTCCCATACCTAAATAATCATTACTACACCAGTTTACAATATTTTTAATATTATATGGTCCATACCAAATAGCATTAGGATAATCACCACTTTCTCTTAATATGTCATTAAAAATGCGATAATTTCCAGACTGCTTTAGTTGATCAATTTTATTTTGGAAGGTTTTTATGGGTATCATTTAGCACCGTTTCTTTTGTTATATTTAGTTTTAATTGACTTGGCCTGATTTTATGTTATAATATGGTAAAAGGAGTTCTAATATGCATATTGTTACAGGTGCCAGTGGATTTATTGGTAGTAATATGGTACAACATTTAAACCGCATGGGACATAATGATATTTTATGTGTTGATACATTAAACAGTGAAAAAGTAAAAAATCTCCAAGGGCTCCAGTTCATTGATTTTATAAGTCCTAGTGAATTATTAACACAACAATTGGATGATTGTACATTGTGGCATTTAGGTGCTAATAGTAAAACTAGCAGTGACGACTGGGAAAGCATTTACAATTCCAATGTGGTATATACTAGAAAGCTATTGAGTAAATTTAATGATGTAGTTTTTGCTAGTAGTGCTAGTGTGTATGGAGACAATACTGATACTTCAGAGCATCCCGATAACGAGTCACCTAAAAACATGTATGCTGCTACTAAAATGATGTGTGATAATATGATTCGTTCATCACAAACAGGAAAACGACAGAGTTGGAGATTCTTTAACGTTTATGGCAATAGAGAATCACATAAAATAGAAGTACAGCAAGCTAGTCCATACACTAACTTTACACATCAAGCAAAAACTACAGGAGTTATTAAACTATTTACTAATAGTAAAGATGTATTTCGCGACTTCATCTGTATTGACGATGTAGTGAGTATAATGTATGATGTGCATGAACGCACAGATAATAACTTTATTAGTAATTTAGGAACTGGGAAAGTGTTTAGTTTTCAGCAATGGGGAGAGTTATTGGCTAATAAGTATAATGCAGAAATAGAATATATCGAAATGCCAGACAGCCTTAAAAATATATATCAAATGTATACATGTAGTGATAATGAAAAACTAGGACATTTGCTAGATTATATTTGGGAGGATTTACGAGTACCATATCAGTTTTTAACACCAGAAGAATATATCGAGGATAATTTATGAAAGTATTAGTGTTTGGTGATGTGATCGTCGACAAATATATCTATGGTACTAGTACAAGAATTAGTCCAGAAGCACCAGTGCCTGTTGTGACTTTTCAAGAAGAAAAAGAATCACTAGGCGGTGCAGGACTGGTGTATGAAAACTTAAAAAGCCTAGGCGTTGATACAACACTACTACAAACAGAACAGCCACGCAGTGTTAAGACCAGAATAATATGTGACGGGCATTATATTACACGTATAGATGATGATAAAGATGCAGATTCAAATGCAGTATTAGCTAACGTATTACGCAGTGACTTCTCTCAATGGGATTATGTTATACTAAGTGATTACGACAAAGGTGTATTAGACAATGCAAAACAAATTATTGCACATATAAACAGCCAAGGTCCTAAAGTAATTGTAGATCCAAAACGATATGCACACGACTACGAAGGCGCTTGGTTAGTAAAGCCTAACAACAGCGAATATACTAAGTTTGAATTTGACGAATGGCAAGGCAACATTATTACCACAGACGCAGGACATAGTGTGAGTGCTACAATAGACAATATCGAATATACTATTCCTGTAGAACAAGTCGAAGTATCAGATGTTACTGGCGCTGGAGATTGTTTTCTAGCTGCGTTTGTGTATGCACTTACTAAAGGTTACAGTCATAAAAAATGTTTACAGATAGCTGTTAGTGCAAGTACACAAAGTGTTAAGCATACTGGTACATATGTTTTAACTAAACAGGATGTAGAACGTACTAAAGTGTTTACCAATGGTTGCTTTGACATTGTACATCGAGGACATATTGAAATGCTCAAGGCTAGTAAACAATTGGGAGACTGGCTAGTAGTAGGGGTTAATACAGATCAAAGTGTTCGTCGTCTTAAAGGTGAATCTAGACCTGTTAATAATGAAAGTGACAGAAAAGTTCTGCTGGAAAGTTTAGACTTTGTTGATGAAGTAATACTGTTTGACGAGGATACGCCACTGGAATTAATACAACGTGTACAGCCAAACATAATTACCAAAGGCGGGGACTATACAGTAGACACAGTTGTAGGTAACCAACTTGCAAAAGTTGTGATACTGCCAACAGTAGATGATTATAGCACAACAAATACAATACAAAGGATTAATAATGACACAACTTAAAGGCCAGCAAGATAAAGGATGGGGTCGAGAATTAATTTTTGCCACTAATGACAAATACTGTGGCAAAATAATGTTCTTTGACAAAAAGGGTGCTAAGTTTAGTATGCATTTTCATAAAGAAAAAGACGAAAGTTGGTATGTACTTAATGGTAGTTTTACGCTACATATCATAGATACTGATACTGCTGAAATGGAAACACATGTTTTAACAAAGGGAGAAACATGGCGTAACGAACCACTATTACCGCATCAGTTAATTGCAATGCAAGATAATAGTATTATTATTGAAGTTAGTACTCCAGATAGCGTAGAAGACAACTATCGAATTATCAAAGGTGATAGTCAAACATGAGTAAGCTATGGACGTTTGGGGATAGTTTTGTTTCTCCAGTGAATAGATGTTATGATACAGAGCATTATCCAGAGTGGCATTGGGTTTATCAGCTTGGAAAAAAACTTGGGGTGTCAGGATTGTCTGGTGCTGCATTACCAGGGGTAAGTAATGAATGGATTTCACATCAGATAATGCAAAACATTAATAATATTAATAAGGATGATTTTATTGTTATTGTTACAACTGGTATGCATAGACGCTGGTTTATTAAAGATAAACCAACGTTATCTAATTTATATATTGTTAACTTACATGAACATATGCCGCGAGATTCTTATCGTGCAATTGATCTTTACAAGCAAGAATTTAATGAACAGCATGAGTTTTTAAGTAAAATTTATTACGAACAATTTTTAACATGGATACGCTCAGTATTACAACCTTACCAATATTGTTTAATACCAGGATTTGATGCTACAACATTGCATCATACTTCAAATAACATACCATTAGTAAAAGCTGATGAAGGCGAGTTTATTGATGGTTATGATAGAAAATTATTTGCGACATGGGAAGGTTGGGATAGGAGACTAAGTCATTTAAGTGAATGCAATCACGATGTATTGTCAGATAAAATTACTAGATTTTTCAATACTAATGAACTAATAGATCTTAGCACTGAATTTAAGAAAAATTTATTTACTTGTAAGCAAGATTGTTTGGACTACAATTTAGATATCTCAATATAGTATACAGTATCTTTGTGTTCTATACTGTTACTAAAATTAGTTATATGTAGATTATTATTTGCTAACATATCACTAAATGTGTCTGGATTGCTTCCTGTTACATTTTCCATAAGCATTATTTTACCATCATCTGTCAGATAATCATTGACGGTATCAAAAAAGTCTTGATGTATTTTCCAATCTAAATCCTGCATTTTTCTCGGTTCATGTTCAGTCACTGTCAAGTCATCTCGCCATGCTGGCACAGTAAAATTAAAATGAGGCGGGTTTGCTATTATAAGATCAAATTTTTGTTTGGGGATTTGTTTAAAATTATCAGACAAGTAAAATACACAGTCTAAATTATTAACTTCTAAGCTCTGTAATAATACAGCTTGTGCATGTTCACTTATGTCACTGAAACTAATTTGTTTTGCAAGTTTAGTATATAGTGCAGCAAGTCCAAAATAACCAGGGCCACAGCACCACTCTAGTGCATTTTTAAATTGTCGTCCTTGCGAAAAATGATGAAAGCAACTATTTGCATCTTTAACCGTTAAGTATCCAAATCCATCAGTATCATCGCTACTGAATACAGTATAATTCCCTATATTAACTGATGTTGTCGAGTTCAAAGTCAAACACAAATACCTTCTTATTTGTAGTGCATGGATACGCACCATGCCAAACATCACCGTCTAAGACAATTAGTGTTCCAGGCAATTGTTCAATTGTTTTAACATTTATAGATCCGTCTGGTTCTGGCAGTATAAAATAAAATATTCCTGATCCGACTTCGCCCTCTACACACAGAACTACTGACACCGACTTGCCTCCCGGACCATGTTTATGTATTGCTTGCCAACCATTCTCCATATATTCAATATTCCAAGCTAGCAATCTTTTTCCTAATTTAAATGGAGCATTATGTGTGGATAAATGGGTGTTTATATAATCTCTAATATCATTAGTTAGTTCTATACCTTCATCATCTTCAAAATAGGTTTGCTGTGCAACATTACTAGCAACTAGGTCTGCTTCAACAGACCTAGTTGCTTGATTCCAATTTTCTAGTGTGGTTTGCCACTGTGGATATGTGGTTTCGATTGCCCATTTTGTATTATAAAAGGATGACCAAAAATTATTGCTCATTTATAACCCACAGTACTATTCATAAAATTGCCTACTATATCGTGTATAATATTGTTAGATAATTGTATTATCTTTAGTTGATCTAGTGTTATTGACATTTAGACTGGTGTCCAATTTCCTTTAAAGATTAATTTTCCAAACTCTGGCAAATACAAGTACTCAACATCACTATTAGATACAGTTTTCAATGCATCTTCTAATGTTTCAACTAATGGTTCTCCACCTAGATTGAAACTAGTGTTAAAGATAATAGGACACCCTGTTTTTTCTTTAAACGCTTTAATAATATCATAGTAATGCGGATTTTGATCCCTGTTAACTGTTTGAATACGACAAGTGCCATCTATGTGAATAATAGCTGGAATCTTTTCTTCAATACCGGGCTGACAATTTACAGCATACATCATAGTTGGAGAACTTTCCATACCACGCAAATCAAACCATTCATGCACGTCTTCTTCCAAGATACTACCTGCAAATGGACGGAAATATTCTCTGTGTTTTACACTGTTTACAAAATCTTTTCCATCTGGATCTGTGGGATCATACATTAAACTTCTGTTACCCAATGCACGTGGTCCATTTTCACTACGTCCTTGAAACAATGATACAATATTTTTACTAGTTATAAGTTCCACTATGTCATCATGTGTAGCATCACTAATTGTACAATCATATTTTTCTGCTAATGTTTCAATATATTGTTGAGTATAATCATATTTTGGTCCCAAATAAATCTCTGGGTTATGTTTCTCTTCTGATCGAGACATTTCATAATACCCCCAAAGTGCTGCGCCAATCGCAGTACCGCCATCATTACTGCATGGCTCTACATATAAATTAATACCTTCTTCACTCAATTTATCCAAATAGTGATAATTTGCAACACAGTTTAGTCCATATCCACCACTAAGAACAACATTCTTTTGTCCAGAAAATTCTACTGCACTTTTAATTAAATTTAATACTTGTTCTTGTGTTTCTGTTTGTACAGCATATGATAGATCTTTGCGGTTTTGTAGATCTGGAAACTTTTCATGTTCCCCTGGGGTAAATGCAAGCTCTGAATAAGCTGGATAATTTATATATGCAGCATTAGGATAGGTTGGAATAATTAAATTTCTATTTACAGTTGGAATAGTAGTATCTGTAGAAAAGATAGAAGGTATATTGTCATTAGGTTTACCATAGGGAAATAATCCCATAGTCTTACCAGCTTCAATTGCTTGAAATCCATTATAGATAGTAGCTGCTTCATATGCTTTAACAATGCCAGCATTTGGAGATAATACTGCTATGTGTTTTCCATCTTCACCTATACCCTCACTAGAACATTGGTATTCTATCTGATGTGGAACAGGTTCTCTTGTACCAAAATGTTTATAATAAGTTTTAAATTCTGCTGGATATTTAACACCAATAATACTTTCAACTTCCCAAGCAACAATGGTTTCCTCTCCTTGGAAGGGTAAATTACACCTTACATTTGCAGCTGATCCTGCGCCATCTACAACAACTGCCACAGCTTCGTCAAATCCACTTCTATAAAAAGCACAAGCTGCATGAACTTTGTGGTGCTGGCTTGCTAAATCAATTACTTGTGGACTTAGCGGTTGTTCTGGAGTTGGTATATGAAAATCAATAAGTCCAAGTTTACGTGCCATTCCAGAGTAAATATCATCACTCATATACTCAATACACAAGTCTCCGGCGGCACCAAGTGTTGTTGTATGTGATATGAACATATAATCAATTTTATCAGTATAATCAAGAACTTTAACCATTCCAGCAAGCGGCGAGCCGTCATATTTTGCTCTGCTAAGACGCTCTTCTTCAACTGAAAATACTACTTCACCATCCTTTAGTAGACATACGCCTGCATTATGACCTCTACTAATACCTAAAATGTACCCAGTATTATTAACTCTATTTAATTTTTTCATATTTGTGTTAACTCCATTATTTTTTCTTAGTCTGTAGCATTAGTGGCAAATTATCTATTTTATTTTTAGATTTAGTTGCATCTTTAGATTTTGGTTTTCCTAGTTTTTCTTCTATGCTATCAATTATTTGTTTCATAACATTATCATCAAAAATCATAAGATCTTCGCTATCACGTTCTATAGCAAAATCATGCGTTACTCTAAATGGTTGATATTCTCTAGTTTCTTTGCCATTATCAATAATTGTAAAATCTTTATTTCCAGGGTATGAAATATTTTCAGGATATGTTGCCCCTATTACTACCGTAGCTGGTTTTCCTAATGCGTTTGCATAATGTTGTCCCATGCTATCACATCCTAAGAAATAATCACATGCATTAACAATACCCATCCATTGTAACAAATTTGTATCATTTGGCATAACAGCACCCATTTGTTTTTCTGTGGGTATTTCTAAATTTGTCATTAATATAACAGCGTAATTTTTTGCCAATTCATCAACAATACGTATAATATCTCTCACTTCAAAACTACGACCACTACTATCATATAAGAAACTACCATCACGTTTTGCGCCAGATCCTAATGGTTGAAATACTATAGCTTTTTCTTTTCCAGTTTGCTGTTTAAGTTGCGCAATCATATTATGCCCATATACTTGATCAGCTTTATTAATTTCTAAGTTAAATGATTTCGATTCAGGAATATCATCAAGGTCATTAATAAGTATATCAAATGCTTGAATTAGATTTACTTTTTGAGTAAAATATGCATTCAATCTATAGGGCTCGGGACTGATAAGTTCAGTTTGTTTTAGTTTATCCCATAATCCTTTGCTATTTGCTGGCCAAATATTATTACGTAATTTTTTGCTACTATAAAATAATTCTTGCCAAGCTTCAGCAACAATTACAACATCGTCTGCAACATTATCTTTGTAGTATTCTAAACCAGGAATACTACAAAGAACTCTACCGGCGCCGCCGTTAATAAAAAATGATTTTTTCATGTATTTCTTTCATTATAATGTAAACGGTAGATAGAAAATACCGCATAGTTACATTATAGCTAATCTAGATTAATTGTCAAGATATTTTTATTAAATTTAAGAGCAAACCCAACTAACACAGATCATCCCCATGCGTCCGCTATCGCCACCGCAGCTTTGACAGCCGCCGCCAACTGTACTAGCGGCTCCGCCTGATCCTGGAATTTGTCTATTATTACACCCAGTGTAATTACATCCAAAACAACTTGTACCGTTTTGCCAAAAAGTCATAGCGCAACTACAATCTTCATATCCAAATACTGGTGCTGGGCAGGTATAAGTTTGGGCGTTGGTTAAGTTGCTCTGCGATATTTGCATCATTGGGAACATTGATGGTATACCGTATACTGTACCATTGTATGTGGTTAGGACACTAGGACTATACGCCCATGTTCTCTGACAATCATATAAGAAGTCAATACACATACCATCATTACCACTATCCCAACAAAAATTCCAACCACTACAATTATCAGGACCACACTTATCAGTGTTACAACCTGGCGCCTGAAAGAAGCTATTAGCTTGGAGATTGTTTATCGCAGCAACACAATTCCATTTGCAGAAACAACTAATGGTATCACCACTACAGGTAGTAATACAAACGCTAGCATTACCACTACAAATACAAGTATTTCCGCCGCACCCACCGTGGCTAGTTTGATAAGCAAAACAACAATAAGCGCATCCAGCACAAAGACACCAGCAATGTCCTGGAGTCACATCTAATTCTACCACACTATAAGCACCACTAGCACCAAACGGTGCTCCTCCACAGCAACAATTACTGCCTGTTCCTGCTCCAGGACCCCAACTTTGGAATCTAGCTCTAGTTACACCTGGTGGTACGCACCAGGTACAGGTCTGCCCACATCTAAAGTAACCACTGGTATCGCATACTTTAAAACCATTTGCTTGAGAGTCTGTGACTGTTCCAATTGTGGCTGCCCATTCTGCTTTTAAAGCAGCGGTGGATCCACTAAAGTCACTAGCTCCTCCGCCAGAAGACCGCGACTTGCACCAATCACCTGATTGGCTGTTCTCTCCACAATATTGTTCCAATGTTGGACCTGAACCTGATCCAGCCGCTGGCATTAGTGGAAGTAGTCTTGCATTTTCTTTTAGTGCGGCATATAGTAAAACGTCACTCATTTTGTTTCCTTTAGATTATTATAATACAGTATCTGGATCTGGTAATGTTTTTAATAAATTTACTACAGCCATTGGTAATTTTGGTAGGTTACCTTCTGCTACAGTAATATATTTCCATGGTAATACACTAGCATTAGCTGTAGTATAATCACTAGCGGCTGTTTTAAAAGCAGCAATCAACACTTTAGTATCATCATCTAAATCATATGTATTTTCATATTTTTCCAGCCACCGTAGTCTTTTATCAAGTATTAGTTCATGTGTAGTTTTCTCAAGTTTATATAATGGAACTAATTCAACATCTGTTCCATCAGAATTAACTACTAAATCTTTCCAATCTCTTAGTCTAGGATTGGTTATTTTTTTATAAACACTACCATCTGCTTGTGTTTCATTTTCATACGTATATTCAAAATCATCAGCTAGCACTTTCATCCATTGCCCAATTTCAGGCCTATCGTTACAATCAATTTCAATAATAGTACAATTTGGATGTTCATCTTGCGGAATTTCTTTTTCAGTATCAAATCCCATTAAATTATCCCCATGAACTGCTACCCATACAGTATCAGTACCAGTATACGTATACGTAGCTGTGTTAACTGGATCATCTGTCCATTTGTTTAACCAAAGCTCATCTTGAACATTAACTGTAAATTCTTTTGTTATATCTGCCATATTTTTTTACCTTCGTAATTATTTATCTTATTCATCACTCTGACCACCATGACACTTTTACATGTCCTGGGTGTGGCATTCCACCGCAATTTGAGTTCGCTCCACCCATATGATGGGCAAACGTGGCTCCTTGACCCCAGTGTTCACACTGGCAGGTATTACAATAAGCACCGCAATTAATACCGCCGCAGCATTGCCCACTAGAAAACGTAGCACAACAATCACAAGTTCCAACTAGCTGAGTATGCTCGTGGCTTATTCCTGGCGGTCTTATTTTATATCCATAATGGTTTGTGTCGAAACACGTGACTGGGTAAACACTGTTAAACCCACCATAATTGTTACTTGATTGAGCTCCACCTAAACTTACATAAAACCCACGATCAGGATCTACTGAATATTCAACTTCTCCGCACGTTGCACACGAGCTGGCAAAACAATAATCGCCACCACTATTACAAATACATGCTCCGGATGATTGTGACGTTTTGGATTGGAATCTACAACAAGACGAACCCGACAGTACTTGTATATGTCTAAATACACCACTACAGCCACCAAATGCACACATACATACTTCATAATCTGTGCCAGCCATTCCAGTTACAGTGGAAGCACAATGGGTACATGCACCAACTCCTCTACCAGGATGACAACATTGAGCACACGCTGAACATAGTAGATAGGTTGCACCAGGGCAAACATCAGCAATTGCTACTGCATACGCACCATTTGCTCCATATTCTGATCCACCGCAACAACACCCAGGCATCGTGTTTGCTCCTGCTCCCCATATCTGGAACATAGCTTTATTGGTAGCAGCTGGCACAGTCCAGGTGCAGCTATTGCCACATCGATAGGGACACGCACTGTTTTGTACGTCAAGTACATTTGATGCTGTTTTTCCAGCACCACAATACGGTAGTAATACCCATCCTTCTATACAAAATGGACAATTATCTAAGGCGGATTGCAATCCTGCTAAGTTAGTATCTTCAATGCATTGTTGCATAGCTTTATTTGATTCCATAATCTGATTATATAATAATGCATCTGCCATATTTTCTTTTACCTTTGTTTACTAATTCTATTTATCATTGCTCAACAACTGCAATTTCAGTTACAGTACCAGATGTAGCATCGTATGTAATGGTTACATTGTTAGTTTTTCCTGCAACTGAGTCAGCTTCAGTATAGCTTGTTATACGTTTGAAACTACCAAAGACCAGCGATCCACTGTCTGCTCTACCAACAGTTTCATATACTATATTAGTATATGAAATTGATCCAACTGTTCCGGCAGTTACAAATCCGTCTGAATTTAACGTAAGACTACTTGATAAGAATGTGTTTGTTAATCCAGCACCGCCGCCGCCTGAGCCGTATTCAAAACCAGTTCCCCCAGCATTTACTTTAAGTACTTTTCCAGCAGCACCAATTGCCAATCTCTCAGGAGCAGTTGCCCCTCTTACGATAATATCGCCTTGTGTTGTTAATAATGATTTAGCAATTTTAGTATCTGCATAAGTTTTAACAGCCTGTTCTGTCGGGACTGATAAGTTACTATTACCTGACAACGACCCATCACTACTAAATTCGTTAATACTTTCTCCCAATTGAGCACCAATACTACCAAGTCTTAAACTTGTCAAACCAGCTAGGTCAAATGCACTTGCATCCAATGTAGCTCTACCAGTAGCTTGGTCAACTCTAAAGTAACTACCAACTCTAAAGTTACCATCTTGGTCTGTACTTACATAGTAAACACGTCCTGGGAATGTTTCAGTAACTTCTCTACCTTGTGCTGCATCTTGTGTTGGTACACCTGGATAGTTACTGCTTTCTTTTGTACCAGTACCAATACTTAGGAAGTCATGTCCTGTTAAACGTACTTGACTATATCTGTATCTGATATTGAATCGTTGTCCATAGTATGTTGCCGCTGTATTTTGTTTTTCCGTTGCCAATGTTACGGTAACTGTGCCACCTTGTGTATCATTTGATTCTTTAACATAATTACTTACACTTGTGATAATATAAGTTAAAGAATCTACACCTGTATTTTGATCATCGGTAATATCTGTGTTATCTGCTGGATTTATTACTGGACCAGTAATAAATTCTAAACTACCGCCTGCTACTGGAATACTACTAAGGCCACCCAGTACCATGGCAAATCCAAATTGTCCTTGGTTTGCCTTGTCAGTACCTGCCGGATTCGTTAGTGTCGCAAATTGCCCATCTTGTGCTGTTATGACTGTATTGTTAGCAAACGGATAAGTTATCATACCATGTACTTGCTCTCTAAACGCATCTGCTGTACTATGTTGTGTTGTTGTTTCGTATTTAATTGTTGGTCTTGCGCCAATTGGCTTAACTGCATTTGCTGTTGCGCTTACAAAAGAGTGGACACTAGCTGCCGCCGCTCCAGTTGCTACGCCAACATTAACTGTAATTGTTGTAGCTGTTACCTCAAGTATTGATATATAAGTTTCAAATACACCCGCACTACTCGCTTTTGGATATGCAATTTGTGTTGTATTACCATCATATGCACACGTAAATGTCAAACTTTCATTATCTAAAATAATATGTGACCCCAAGGCTAAACTGTGTGCGCCAATTTCCAATACCATCACACCAGTAGTTGGATCATATGTAGTTCCAGTTGTTGGAGTGAATTTTCTTCCTCCACCCATTCCAGAATGATTTTTACATACTGCATATAAATCTGCGACGGAGCCAATTACTCTAACTTCTCTAGCAGTTGCGGAAGCAAACCCACTATCATAAGCAGCTAAGTTGCCTACATTTACACCATCTAACCAGTACTCTACACTTGATCCACTACCAAGCCCAGCTGCCGCATCTTTAGCTACAGTATGTTCTGCGCCGCCAGCATGGATACCGTCAGCAGTTGTACTAAAATATAGTGGATGACTAATATTAGTACTATCATTTTGTTCAAAAATGTACATCCTGTGTTTAGTGTCCATTTTAATAGCTTGTGCTTCTTGCCCATTAAACAGATATCTGTTTCCCAATCCATTATTTTGAACAGTTACTTTAAATGTTTGCCCTGCATAACCATGATAGATATCATTAATAACTAGTCTATGCTTAGTTGCTGGATTTAAATTTGTTTGTATATTAGCAACACTGGCTGTATATTTTGTTGATAGTACATTTCCTCCCGATAGTGTAGTACCGTTTAGAATTCTTGTTGCACTACCGCCACTAGTATAAGCTGTATACGCTGTTCCGTCTACACTGTTTGAAAGTCCAGAATCACTATAAAGTTCAAGCGTGTTAGTTGTAACATTGGCTGCATAATAGTCATTTCCATTAAGTTGTGTCATACCTGCAACACCTGTTACTGCTTGAACTAATTGACCATTAGAATATCCGTGATTAGCTGCCGTTATAATAACTGGGTTACTACGTGTTGCATCTTGAATTGCCACTGTAACAAATCCCCAACCAGCAAGTGATCGTGTATCTAGATAATTAGTTAAATCTGGGTTTGTACATATTCTAAAACTAGTTGTATCTACAACGTCTGCATACCATGTTCTGTTATACATATTTGCTGTTCCGTGGCTACCTAAAATTGGCTGCCATACGGCTTCAGGAATGCTACTAAATGCAAATCCTTCACCTTCAGAAAATCCATGAGCGCCTGTTGTGGTAACAGTTGCCTGTTGAGCTATACTTATTCCAGTTATTGACTGTGATGAATCAGTCTGTGAACCAGTTATTGTATCACCAACTGTAAATCCATCTGTTGTATTAAGAGTTGATACTGTGTACTCAACTGTATCACCATAAACATATCCGCTTAGTGGAAATTCAGAAGTATCAAAACCTTGTGAAACTGCACCGTATTCGCCGTAACTGTTGTTACCGTTTAGCGCACGTATTTTACCGCCGCCAGTAGCAGCATAACCGTAAGTATTATAGTATGTAAAGCAACTAACAATTTCACTCAATCCGTTGTCTTTTATCCAAAATCCTATGCCACCGTTATGTACTTGTGTAAATGTGTGAAACACCATACTACCCGCTGTACCTGCGGCAACAACCGATCCATCTACAATAGCACCAACGCCTCCTGTTGAGAACGCACTTGATTCTTTGATGTATGGAGATTTGGCTAATGTAGCACCGGGTTCAATTCTAAAGTAACAACCTTTAACTGTCGACGCTGTAATATCACTTGGTGTATTGTCAACAAATCCGGTTAAACCTTTAAGGAGTACGCCTTCTATCATTGTTCCACTGTTTACAAAAAACATTGTAGCTTCATTGTTTGGTGTTACACCATCATCACTAATACCTGCACCAAATCCACCATCATTCACTGTGTCTGGTTGGATTATACAGTTACGCTGTCCGTCACCAACAATAGTAGTATTAATCGGAATATGAATTGGAAGTTGCTCGCTGTAAGTACCATCTTTGATAAAGATTGTAGCTGGTGTTCTGTTTGCTACGTCAGCGTTGATATAATCACATGCAAACCGAAGGCTTGCAAACGCATAGTCAATTGCCTGTCCATGATCATTATCATCAGCACTACTAGTACTGTCTTCTGACACATAGTAAATTTTATCATTAGCACCACTAAACTGCCAACTATAGTTTATACCATCTGGTGTCTGTAAGTACTTACCAGCTTGTCCAGCTGTATTTGGAAGCACATAACTAGCACCAACAACAAAACTAGTCCATAATCCATTTGCACTATCTACAAAAAAGTCACTACCTGCTACGTGATCACTAGCTGCAATATATGTACTGACACTTTCACTAACAATATCGTCTTTAAGATATGTTGTGCCAGCTGTCCAGGCTCCCATATAACGAACGCCACTATTAAACTTTATCCATTTATTTGCAGCTAGGTCAGTATTAAATACTCCTGACGTGTGACTAATTAAACAATTATAAGTATTACCTCCGTATACTACAATATCGTTAATTGCAAAGGCTGTTGATGTTATCCAATCACCTCTTGAATTTACACCAGTTGAAAATAATTCCCATTCAGTTGTATTTGTATCTGGAGATTTACCAACGTTATCAATTTTAGCTGAATAAACGTTTCCACCAAATCTTACAGTTTCACCAACAAAATAATCTGTAGTCGGTCCCCATAACCCTCTAAAACTATTACCTGTACTAAACAGCTCCCAAAATCCGTTATTAGTTGGTATATTTCCAGATGTTTCTAGTGTACAACGATAAATGTTGGCACCGTAGGCTACTAAGTCACCTGGTACATAATTAACGGCATTATTATAAACACCTGCTGCACTAATTCCATCAACAAACTGATCCCAATATGTTGAAGCCGTTGGCAAATTTCCTGTCGTATCTTGTTTAGCAATATATGTTTTTGCACCATATTGTACTATATCATTCTTTTGATAAACGCCTGCGCTACTATAAACACCTTCCCATTGAATACCATCTGCAAATTGGCTCCAGTATGTTGCATTTGGAGGGGTGTTTCCTTGTGTATCAGCTATAGCAATATATACTGCACCACCATGTGCAACCCCGTCACCAACACGATATTGTGTTGCTCCATCATATATTTGTCTAAATTTAAAACCTTCTACCATTAACGCCCAATATGCTGCGTTTGTTGGGAGGTTTCCAGCTGTTCGTGTCACGCTACTGTAAACGTAAACGTTACCACCATACTTTACTACATCATTAATTTCATAAGTTGTGGCTACTTGCCAATCACCTGCAAAGTGAAATCTTAGTTTACCAAGGTCTAATATTGTTGCCATTTTTGCGTCCTACTTTATACTTATTATATTTATGCCAGGAATACCATTTGTAAATGTCCTGTTGTATGGTTAAATTGAAACTCAATCGAGTCTACACTCCAAAAATGTTGCCGGTAATCGTCACCGCCAATATTTTCTGGATCTGGGATCATAATTGGTGTTGTACCATCATTGATAATTTCCACTGTTAAATCTCCATTAATTGGATCTAATTTAAATCCATAAAATGTTTTATCACCGTACTGTGTTCCTTCGTATATTCCACCGGTGCTGTCTGAATGTGCCATTATAATGCCTCTTTCAATAAGCTAAGGGTAACAGTAAATCCGTCAGTTTTTGCACTAGTAGTCTTGACTTTAATTGCGTCACCATCTTGAATATAGATTTTATTATCTTTTGCTACATCAACTACTTCGTCTCCCATAACTTTAAGATTATGAGCAATATGTGTAACAGTGGCATCTGCATGAACTATTTCAACTGTAATTGGTAATGCACTTCCATATACATTAGCTATATAACAACTGTGTATAAAATGTGAACCAGCACCAACTGTCACTAGTGTTGTTCCTGAACCTGCTATTGTAGCAGTTTTGAATGTTTCCATTGCTTGTGCCAAGTTAATTTCCTTACTTTAATATATTTATCCATTTATAGATTTAAAAGTTGGAATAAACTGTTACCCCCACCGCCACCGCCACTCACTGTTCCTGGTACCCATTCAGTTGTATTTCCATCATATACTAAAACTTGTCCATTTGTTGGAGGGGTTGTTGCTGTGTCGACGTCACTAAGTTCATTAATACTAGATACATTAATTTTAGCTAATGTTCTAGCGTCTGTATAGTAAAGATTAGTTGTGCCTTCTGTTAAATCGTCTGTAGTGAAGTTACTAATATCTGTAACTTGACCAGTAATATTACCAGTAACGTCACCAATAAATTCATTAGCAGTTAGTTTTGCACTAATAAATGCACTCGTGGTTGTGTCATAAATTTCTGCACTCCACCGATCATTTACTTCGTCCCATACAAAACGAACATTATCACTAGTACCACGCTCAATTTCAATACCGCCGTTTTGGCTTGGTGTACTTGTTTCATCACTATTAAGTAGTATAATACTATCACCAATGTTAACTTCATTTGAGTTAACTGATGTTGTTGTGCCTTTAACTGTTAAGTCACCTTCGATTGTAACTTCACCATCAAAAGTAGCATCGTTAAATGTAACGTCTGATGTTGTTGCAACGTCCTGTCCAATTTCAATTACACCAGTACTAGGTGTGTATGTTACACCTGTACCTCCACTAATTGCACTTCTTGCTCTAGTATCTGTGAAGTAAAGGTTAGTTGAACCTTCGCTTAGTGCGTCAGTGTTGTGGTTTGAAATATCTGATACAGTACCAGTTACGTTACCCGTCACATTACCGTGTACCCTTGATACATTTAGTTCTTTGTTTAAGTTCCAACGGTCATCTGTATTAGTATATGTAAGTGTAGCATTTGCACCGTCAACTGTTAACCCAGCGCCATTAGCAGCCGCGGCACTTGCCGATCCTTTTGCTACTGTGATATTAAGATCATCTACATCAAGTGTTGTGCTGTTAATTGTTGTAGTTGTTCCGTCAACTTGTAAGTCTCCTGCTATTACAACCTTACCAGTGTTATCTCCAACACCTGCTGGGTCAATAACAAAATTAGCAGGACCAGCTAAGTATCCACTTACTGTTGCATTACCAGTAATATTAATATTACCAGTTCCAGTGATATCTTTGGAATTAAGATCTAAATCACCACCCAGTTGTGGTGTTGTGTCTTCTACAACTTCATTAATAGATACTGCCTCTACACGAGCATCTGTATAATATAAATTCGTTGTGCCTTCTGATAAGTCATCGGTTGATTTATTACCAAAGTCAGTATCAAAATCAGTCGACTTATATGTTGTTACGCTAAACACCCCTGTTGATTGAGTATATGTTAAATCACCACTTGCACTTACATGAGCTCTAACTTCTGCCGCACTTGGACCAGTATAAGAAATAACACCAGTTGATGAATCATATGATACCGAACCATCACCGCCATTATCTGTTACTGATATTGATGCTCTTGCTCTTGCATCAGTGAAATATAAATTCGTTGAACCTTCTGATAAATCGTCAGTGTATGCACCTGCTAATTTTGTATCGAAGTCTGCATTCGCTCTTGCAGACGTATAGTAAAGATTAGTTGTTCCTTCTGATAAATCGTCAGTATCATTAACACTAAGATCAAAACCTCCAGGAGAGCCAATAACTGTTCCTGTGGCATTAAGCGTTCCTGCCCCTAACTTTATAGTACTTCCACTTAGATATAAATCTTTCCATTTTTTAGTTGAACTACCTATATCTCTTGTTTCGTCACCATCAGGCAAAAAGTCACCGGATAGTATAATATCTTTATTAAAGTCCCAACTAGTAGTTGCATGTGTGTATGTAATATTAGCGCCTGCACCGTCAACTGTTAACCCAGCTCCGTTTGCAGCCGCAGAATCTGCGGCTCCTTTAGCCACAGTAATATTAAGATCATCAACGTCTAATGTTGTACTGTTAATTGTTGTAGTTGTTCCATCAACTTGTAAATCGCCAGCAATTACAACTTTACCTGTGTTATCTCCAACACCTGCTGGGTCAATAACAAAATTAGCAGGACCAGCTAAGTATCCACTAATCACTGCATTACCAGTAATATTAATATTACCAGTTCCAGTGATATCTTTGGAATTAAGATCTAAATCACCACCCAGTTGTGGCGTAGTGTCTTCTACTATATTTTCTAATGAGACTGCTCTTGCTCTTGCATCTGTATAATATAGGTTAGTTCCTTCTGCTAAGTCTGTAGTTGACTTAGTTGCTAAATCTGTGTTGAATTGTGCTGTATCACGTGCCGCTGTGTAATATAGATTAGTTCCTTCTGCTAAGTCTGTCGTTGACTTAGTTGCTAATCTTGTATCGAAATCTGCATTTGCTCTTGCGGTAGTGTAATATAAATTTGTTGTGCCTTCAGTTATATCATCTGTATTTCCAGTGATACCACTTAATACTGGAGGTATGTATGTAAAAACGCCAGTAATGTTATCATATGTAATTCCGCCATCGCCTGCGGCAGTACCTTCTGCACCAACACTAATGTCAGATAAGACTATACCTGCACCACTATTTGTTACCCAATTATAATCTGTACCGTCCCAACTTAGTACCTGATTGGTTATTGCACTACCTTGATTTAAGTGTGTATCAACATCACTATCTGTATACAAATCACTTGTTAGCGCGATTGTCCCAGTACCACTTGGGATAGTATGTGTGTTTAATGTACCATTAAACTGTACATTACCACCTACAGTTAATTGCGAAACGACATTGAATAGTCCTGCACTATTTATTGATGCTCGGTCTACACCAGCTGTTGTAAATGTAAGGGTATCTTCGTCTGATCCAGGTGCAGATTCTGCTGTAATTTTAGTATCTTGATCTACATCAACTATACCACCTAACGAACTCCATCCAGATCCATTGTAACCTTCAAACGATTGCAGTTGTGTGTTAAAACGTATTTGACCGCTTGCCGCGGTTGGTCGTTGTGCAGTATTTCCTACTGGTACACCAAGTGCACCAGTTGTACTTATTGTTAATACATCTGATGTAGATGTAATCCTATCTCGTTGATGATCATAATTTATAGCCATATAACACTCTCACTGTTGTTTCGAGTATTTAGCTGTATTAGCCAGACATTTCTTGAAAGAGCTGGGTAGCAAAGTCAAAACAAATTTTAGCTTCTTCTGCCATACTGTCGTCTAATTTTTCACGCACTCTGTCTTTGATAACATTAACATCTTCGTCGAACTGGTACATAGTACCTGATCCGGGTGTACGTTTAGAGATCATTTGTCCGCCACTTAGATCGCCCATATGTCTTACATATATGTGTGCCATAAGTTTGTTAGGATCATCTTTGATATTTAATAAATGATCCAAGTATTGCTCGACAACAGGATACATTGTTGGTATGTAATCTTCTAAATCTGTTTCAAGTTCAGTTATATCGTTGTGTATTTTTGGTGCAATAATTACATCAGTCAATCCATGTAATCTTGCAAAATTTTCTAATACATTATATTGAGGATGTTGATTATGTAAGAAATCACAATAGCGTTCATTACTAATTCCGCCCATAAGTTCTTTAACAAAATCTTGTCTTTCAGCATTTTTATGATGCTCGTAGGTTAGTTCTTTAAGATTGCTCATATCTAACTATAGCACTTTCTAAGTTCGTGTCAAGCTAATACCGCCTGAAAATATAAAACTTCCTGATATTGTAGCGTCAGTGATAGGGTTTGCAGTACTTACTGGAATAGTTGCTTGATAAAGTATTCTTCTATCAGCACTTCTTAGTGCATTATAATCACTACTCCAACTTGCTGTAGGGCTTGTAGGTTCTGTGCCTACATATATATCAGTAGTGGGTTGTACTTGTACATTTGTCTTAATCCAATTACGCAAATCTTCATATGTCCAGCCCCTGTTATACTGCATCGCAATTGCTAAAAATCCACATGCTACTGGACAGGCGGCACTAGTACCACTAAATCTCGTGTCTCGACAGGCAGCAATGGCTGTTAATCCACTATAACTAGCGTCTGATCTAGCAACATCTAATCCATATACATCTTCTGTTGCGGCGAGTGTTCCGTCCCCTGGTGCAAATAAATCAATAGCACTTCCCATATCACTATAGTTTACTTTTCTATCTTGATCATAGTTATTTGTCATATCATCATCTAAACAACCAATGTTAATGGCTGGAAATTTAACTGTGGTATTTCCTTGTGCAGTTTGGATTTCAGTTTTACCAATGTGTTGCGGAAAACCGCGTCTGTTTGTTGATCCTGTTACGTTAAATCCAAACTCATTAAATGTATCTTGATAGAACGTATTAGTATTATTGTTGCTAATGCGGTTATCATAGTTGGGATGATCTGGATTAACTTGTTGCTGATTACTATTTCCTGCTGCCATCACACATATAACACCTGCTTGTGTAAGTTCATCTCCAGCTTGTGTCATACTATTGTCATACATTTCTGATTTCCAACGTCCGCCATCACCTGTTGCACCTAACCAACTGATAAATCCTGGCTCGTTACCTGTTCCACTATATGCAACTGCTGGATTTGTTCTCCAATAATAATGACTACCGCCTTTGTCACTAGCTCTATATCCCCAACTGTTTGAACTCATTGTTGGATCTTTTGTTCCAAATGTTGGGTTTACTGGTTTATACTGATGAAATACTTTTTGTAGATCAAATCCAATTTCCATACTACCTGGATTGTAAGTACCGTATAAATTTAAAATCCATTTGTTAGCATTGTATGCCCAACCATGTGTACGTCCAAATATTAAACTGGCGCATTGAGTACCATGTGTGCCACTAGTAGGAAATGTTGTATTACTACCATTGGCTCTATTTCTAGTATAGCTGTCACTGACCGGAATATTACCAAATGCCGATAAACTTGCACTACGTTGACTACTACTCTGCCACCAACTACGTGCAACACTCTCCACAGGAACAGTTGTGCCGTCCCAACGTGTCATTAGTCTATTTGTTGGATCAGCATCAAACCAATCTGGGTCAATATAATAAGGAGCGTCTAATACCAAATCTAAGCAATCACAAATACCATTTCCTGGAAGTACATTGCCGCCTACATAGTCTGTTGGATTTACTGCATTAGTAACACCATTATTAATAAATTCTGTATGTCCAATCCAACTAGCATTGTCAGCACAAATGATATCAACATTCTCACCTGCCCCAACTTGTTGTACTTTACTGCTAATAGCAACATTTTCATTTGTTGTTGCAGTTTTCCACGGATTTTGTTTTGTTTGCATTCTATACAAAGCGGTTGTACGATTTATTGTAGGTTCAGCATTGCTAAAATTACTTTGTACACTACTACTACCAACAGTCCACATTTGATAGTTGTTGTATGCATTTGGCCATCTGTCAGTTAGTGTATTGTTGGTTGCACAATGTAATTCTTCCCAAGGTGGCATATATGTTTCGGGATATTTTTCAGGACTTTCGTTAATAAATTTTACACGTTCATCGCTTTGTAATGCGGTTGCTTCTTCTAGTGTAAGCAAGTAACTACCACGTGTCGGACTATGTAGTTTTTCGTCTTCGACTGTAACTTCTCTACTTGGTACACTAGCGTATGTATTTCCGTCTGCAATAAGTTCGGCATGTAGTTCAGCCCATTGCTCAGTGGTATGTGTTCCTAGTGTGTAATATTTTTCACTCATGATATTTCCTAAGTTATTATGCTATAATTGAGCCTTGGTTTGCAGTATTCAACCAACCATTTGTACCATATAGTAATGTTATATTATCGTTTACATCAGCCATTGTAATTGTCGTTCCGGTAGCAAATGTAGTTGGAGTAATTGTTGCGTCACCGCCATCTACTATCATACTAATTATTTTTATTTGTCCTGCTACACCATCTGCAAGTGTGTAGTCATCTGCGCCAGTTGTTGTAATTTCAGTAATGTATGATGTTACGTCAATTGCTCCAGGGCCACTAATTTGTTGCACACTTCCTATCATAGTTTGTTGTGCTGGTGTTGCTGTATGTGTTACTTCGCCTGTTGTAGCATCGTACATCAACGTAGTTGTACCACTTGCATTTCTAATTGGTTTAATTACTAAACTATTTGCCGTGGTGTTGTTTGTTTCCACACCAGTTGCACTTATTACAATTGAGTTTGCAGCTTGGTTTGATTGACCAGCATCGTGTCCAATTGCTATTGCACTATCACCTTGGGCAGAATTACCAGCAAGGTACCCAATCGCAACAGCTTTTATACCTTGATTTTGATTGCCTGTGTTATTGCCAATTGCTACTGCACTTTCACCTTGGGTCGACGATCCTACATTGCTACCGATTGCTACTCCACCTGTACCTTGTGTTGTTTCGCCTGCGTTTATACCAATTGCTACAGAAAAATTGCCTTGATTTGTTTTACCAGCATCAGTACCAATTGCTACTGCATTAGCACTTTGATTATCTTCACCTGCGAAAGAACCAATTGCTACTGCTTTTGCGCCTTGACTTGTTGCACCTGCCCTGTCACCAACTGCTGTTGCACCTACACCTTGACTTGTAAAACCTGCATAACTACCAATTGCTGTTGCGTTTTCACCTTGACTTGTTTTGCCAGAATTAGCACCAACTGCTGTTGCTTCAACACCTTGAGTTGTTTTACCAGCTTCATTACCAATACCAACTCCGCCTGCGCCTTGACCAGTTAGACCTGCTTCACCACCAACTGCTACAGTAAAATTACCTTGACTTGTTTTACCAGCATTTTCTCCAATTGCTACTGCTTTTGTTCCCTGACCAGTTTCACCTGCCAGTGCGCCAAGTGCGATTATTGATGGACCATTAGCATTGTTAATATCAGTAATATTTGCCCAAGTCGTTGAGCCACCACCGCTAACACCGGTTAATGCACTACCGTCTCCACTAAAAGAGGTTGCAGTAACTTGTCCAGTAACCTCTATACCTTGTTTAAATTTTGTTGACATATATCATCTCCTGTTATACATATTTATATAAAACAGTACTCATGAAAACAGGGCCCGTAGGCCCTGTTTTATTATTATATATTTACTTGTATTACAAGAATGCAAGATCGTTAGTTGTAACAGCAATTTTTGCAAGATAGTCAGCAGCATTACCGAGCGATGATGCTTGGTTGCTTAGTTCTACATAACCATAACGTGTCATGAAGCTAACTACTGGCTCAAATGTACCTGGATCAAGCACTGTTCCTGAACTCATTAGTGGGATGTATGGGCAATAGAACGCCGCGGCGTCTGTTTCTGTTGCACCCTTGTATCCAACTAATACATCATCGTTAGCAGCATACTGGTTAACATAAATTCTCATAGTACCGTTTAATGTACCAACGAATTTTGTGTTTGTAGGTGCTTCAAAAGTACCTTCAGTTGTGCGAGCAAATGCTGATGTAGTTGCACTTTGTAGTACTGTAAGTACTGTTGGGCTAACTACTGCCCAGTTACCTGCGCCACGTCTTGTACGTGCTGCAATTGTGTTTGCATTTTTGTTGATAAGAACTGCAAGAGCTGCATGCTCGTCACCAACAAATGTTGCTGTACCTGATACGCCAGCTTGGCTGTATGTATCTGGACCAGTACCTGCAAGACTTGAAAGACTTGAAAGAACTTCTTGGTCGATTTCAGCAGTAATCTCTTGTGCAAGTGCTTGCATGATTTCTGCTTCAACATCTAAACCATGCATAGACTGTGCGTCTTGTGCTGATTCAAAAGTCCAACGTGCTGATAGCTTACGTGTTTTAGCTTCAACAGTCTGCTTGAGTACTTGAATACTCATTTTCTTACCTGCTTCACCTTCAAGAGCTGAAGTTGCAGCACCGCGGTTAGTTGTTTCATTACCTGAGTAACCGTTTGCAATTGCAAATGGGCTCAATGCTTCGTCACCAGCTGTTGCTGTGTCGAATGTTTCTGCATAACGCACACGTAATGTGTGAATCTGGCCTACTGGTCCAGTCATTGGCTGAACGCCAACAATTTCGTTAGCAATAACAGTTGGCATAACACGACGAATCACTGGAAGAATCACTTTGTTAAGTGTTGCAATGTTACCTGATTGAGTTGCACCTGCTGTAACTGCCTCTGAGAGGTAGTTCTTAGTGTTCTCAAGTGTTGTTTCCATTACTTTTTTCTTGGTTCCAGTAAGACCATCGGTTAACGCTTCTTTAGTTGCGTTCCAATTTTCATTTAAATTAATAGTCATTTCGGTCTCCTTAACTAATACCGGCTAATTTACGAAGGTTGATTATTTCCGCACCGGCGGTTGCTTCTGCAACAGGTTGCTTGTCTCCAGTGATTTCATTTGTATTTGATTCACTTATTACCTTCTTTACTTTAGTTTCTACTTTAGCATCATCTTTTAATACTGATGGTAGATACTTGTTGAATGATTCTTGTAGTTTCGTAGTTTGTGTACTTTCAAGTAACGCATTCATTATTTCTCTTTGCTGTTTGTTTAATGGGGCCATCATTTCGCTCATTACGAGCTTACGATTTGCTTTATCAGAAACAATACGTGAATTACGTGCTGATTCTGCTAGCTGTACCTCTTTAGCAGCAAGAGTTTTCTTAGATTCATCAATCTGCGAATTCAATTCATTAACAATATTATTCAATTTAGCGACCTCTGTGCCTTCTGACAAGTGGCTACTCATGAATTCTGCTGCAAACGTTTCGAAAATCTTACGGCCAAAGTTATTTTCTTTAGCTGATTGAATATCTTCTTTTAGTGTAGTAAGTTCATTCTTAAGAGTTTTCTCAAGAATTGCATTTACTTTTGTAGCAGATTCGTTAATAAATCTTTGTTTTGTTTGATTAATAACTTCTTTACCTTCTTTAATCATTCTGACCTTCGCTTCAACTAGTGAGCGTTTGTCATCATGAAACTCATTAAGTTCTTTCGTAAGTTGCTCTAAAACAAATCCTTCTAATTTAGACATATTTGCTTCTTGCACAACTCTGTCTTCGCGAAGATCTTTAATTTCTTTGCGAAGTGTATCCATTACAAACGAATCAAGAACATTTGCATGCTCCTTCATGTGTTTGCGATAGGCTACACGATCTTCAGCTAGTTTATTGTGATCTGCTTGAAACTCTTCGAGTTCTTTTGCAATAACATCACTAATCATACTATCCATAGCTTCAACAATTTGCGCTTTATCAGCATCGTAACGCTGTGCAAATTCTTCTCTTAACTCAGCTGTGATATTCTCACGAGCTTCATTAATTTGGGTTTCCCAAGCTTCTGATATTGAAGATTTGACATTTTCTGAAAGTGCTTCAGAGTTTAATAGTTCATCCATTGCATGAGCCATATTTAATCTCTCCTATACTTCAGGTTTTTAATTAAGTTAGTCACCTCGTCCTGGAGATAACGTTGTGCGCCGTCGTCGTGTTTTACCGCAGATGCAACATCCATTAGTACATTCCCCCGTTTATGATTCATAATTCTTTCATAAATTGGATCAGGGTAAGCACTTGGTGCACTTGGATTCGCAACGATATCAACAGTAATAATCTCAAAATCTTTGACTATACCACTGTCATTAACATTGCCGCTGCCTCTACTAGACACGCCTAATTTTACTCCGCTTTCCATAAGGGTTTTACAAATATTTCCCATTGGAGTAGGTAGCAGTTTCAGCTTGCCGATACCGTTTGCACCATCAGTATCCATCTCAGTGATCATGTGTGATACACGATCTAAATTGATATTGAGGTCATCTGGGTGATCAGCTTCGCCTAATACACTGTATCCACTTTTAATTTTTTCATTAATTGCTTTAACAGCACTATGAATTTCTTCTTTTGTGTAGATACGGTTGTTCTGGTTGCGTACATCGCCTTCAATAAAGATACCCTTCATATACAGGCTTTTACCACCTTTACCGTCATCGACGGCTTCAGTGACAAGGTTTGCTTGATTATGTGATAAGTGTTCTTTTAGCGAAATACTCATATTACTTCATTCCTCTAATTGGACTGTCGCTTTTGTTGTCTTCACGTTTAGCTGCTGGTGCTGCGCTTAGACTACCTGCTTCTTGCGGACCATCTACGCCCATATCTTTTACAGCAGGGGCACTAGCTTTAGGGCCTTCTGATGTATCTGTTGGGTGTGGTGAAGCATGTGCATTACCTGCACCGCTTGCTACTGGACTGCCTTTTTCAGATGAATCACTGTGTGATACACTAACTGCTGACATTGTTGCGCCTTCTTCAAGACCGTCAACTTCTTCGTCTGATGCTTCTTCAAAAGCCATTGCTTCTTCTTCCATTTCTGGTGCATCTTCAGCTTCGTCATCGTCACCCATCATATCAGCAAATGCTGCACGTAGTTCTGCAATTGCATCTTCTACGTTGTCCATGGCTTCTTCTGCGTCTGCTTCAGCATCGTCTGCTTCTGCTTCATCTTCTGCATCGTCATCTGATGGTTCCATGTCTAACGCTAGATCCATTTCTGCATCTTCATCGTCCATGTCATCTTCCATAGTTTCTTCTGCGTCAATTTCCTGTTCAGCTGATTCAATATCGCTGAGGAAATCTTCTTCTTCGTCTGAAACATCAATTGCTTCGTCGAGGTCATCTTCGTCTTGAATTTCGTCTTCAACTACTTCATCGCTCTCTGTAAGTGCTGCCCAATGATTTTTGGCTTTCTCTACAAATACATTATGAAGAAGATCAGCAGCTTTATCCTGCTCATCGTTGACTAGATACTCAAGGACCTTAACTAATGATTCCTTGTGTTCGCTCATTATAACTCTCCTTTGATAAGTTCTTTGGTTTACAAGTATTATTTATTACCAAGACGTTTTACTCATACAAAAACACCCAAAAATGGGTGTTTTATGAGCATTTTACCGATTATAAATAAAAAATTAATGTTTAAAGCTACATTGGGCCACTATCAGATGGGCGAGCATATATATTTTTTACACGTTTAGTGCGGTTGGCATGCTCGATATTATGCACTTCTCGTTGTTTTCTTAGACGATTTAAATGTTTAAGTGTTAGTCGCACTTTGCGACTATCGTCCTCTTTTCTGTTTGATAGATTGTCATCTTCTGCATCATAGTATTCATTTAATATTTCATTACTGCGCATTATCATCATCTCCTATAGGCTGGGCTTCTGCTCCACTAATTGGGCTTTCGCCTTCGTTCCCATCATCTGGTATATCGTCAATGTCTATATCTGATTCCATACCAGTATCCATTTGTTCTGGTCTTATTCCTAAATTACCTAATCCTGGGTTAGAATCTCCATTAGGAACAGTTCCTGATTGATTTTCTTCTTCCCACATACGTTCATTTTTAAGTATCTCGTCTTCAGTTAGTCCTAGATATTTTTCTAGCATAAATCGTCTACTTAAATATGAAACACCTTCAAGTCCACTGAATACGCTAGCTCTTGCAGCATGTATTTCAATTTCTTTGTATTGACTAAAGCTCTGTGGCTCAACAAATTTTAAATCAAACAAACTACTATCAATAGTAATTCCTTTGTTTTTCATAAACAATTTAAACTCTTTGTCCATGGTAGGGGCTATAATATTTTGCAATCTCTGACAGTATTGATTGAATCTATACTCTTGAATAAATGCTGTACCTACTCTACCATCTACATAGCTAGCTGTTCCATCGTCTGGACCAGTTGGTAAGTAACTACTAGGCACACGTAATGCTCTTAGCATCTTGTTTGTAAAATAACGCAGATCGTCAATCTGCCCTAAGTTATCACCACCAGGCAACACTTCAACTTTACTACCTCTGCCCTCAGCAGTTTGTGCAAAGAAGTAGTCTTCCATAATACTAAGTGGATTGTAACTACTATCCATAATACTTGTGCCACCACCGGTTTTACTAGGGATGCGTTTTTGATGAATTTCATTTTTAACACGCTCTACAAACCCCATGGCTTTGTTAGCTGGCATATTGCCTACATCAACATAAAATACTCTACGTTCTGGAGCACGTTGTACTCTGTATATAATAATTGAATCTTCAAGCAATTCTTTTTGCTTGTATGTTTTAAAGATAGGATCAAGTATACTGCTACCAAAAGGCCAACTATTATCCATGCCCTCTGTCATACCCATATGTACAACATGATTAGCGTCTACTGTATACTCTTGTGTATTTCCTAAACTACCGCCATATTGACCACCTTGTGCACCATATGCACTTTTATCAACAGCCTGTCCACGTTGTAAACTATTAGATGTTCCATAAGTTTGTGAATGTTGAACTGGCTCACTAACTGTTTTAGTCTGCATGTTAAGATCTAAATTTTTCATAACATACTGCTCAGGTTTTTTACCTTTAGCTTCGTTAACAACTGCCTTAGTAACATCAACTGGATTTACATAATACAGCACCCATGTTTCTGGATCTCTAATAAAAAATTGATCACCATACTTAACAGCATTGCGGAACATTCTGAATATACGCTGATCCCAGTTGTTTAAGTTACACCATTGATGTAATGCTTGCTCAAGTACTTTTACTTCACTCTCAGTTGCTTGTTCTTTATAGTTAACAGAAAATGGTAATTCAGTTTGTTCATCTTTTTGCGTACTAAACTCCGCAATAATGTCAAGTGCAGCATTAATTTCACTATCCATATCCATTTGATCATATTGAATATATCGCTCTACACGATTTGGTTGACCACTATATACTTCAGGTAGCCAGCTTTGAAAACGGCTTGAGCCGCTTGTTTTATGTACACTTTGGTCTTGACCTTGGTATACTTGAAAATGCTTTTTCCAACCTGCCATTTGATAATCGTACCTTTTGTTTGTATTATATTATATTTATGCACAAGTGTCAAGCACTAGATCACTTATTAAGAAGTTACATGGTTAATTAGTAGTTGTTCTTAATGCATTAACTAACATACTAATTGCAGAAGCGACATCACCAACAGGATCAAAATTAGTCAGTGCTGCTACTAACGGCTGTAGTTGTTCGTCAATTCCATCCAATCCCATTCCCTCTCCCAACTTGTCAACTATTCCTGCCATATTTTCAGGTCCTAGTGCCGCGGCAAAAGCTACCATAGCTGCTCGATCATTTCCAGTTAATTGTCCAAGCAATCCTGTTCCAACAAGAACATCTTGTGTCATATTGTTATTACCACGTAATGATTCTAATAATGGAAGTAGACCAGACATAGTACCCATTATTCCACCAACACCTTCCATTAATGCTAGGAATTGCGGAGAGCCAAGACCTTGGTTAAATGATCCAGCTAACTCTCTCATTGCGCCGCCCATGTCTCCTAACTCTTGAATACCTGCAGACGCCATTACTGCGGTAACAGCCGCATTTGCCAATAGTCTGCTTGTTTCTTCTAAATCAGCTTGTATACCAGCAGCACTAAAATTATTTTTTACAGCGTTGTTTAGTTTTTCTAAATTAGTATTGAAATCTGTAACTAGGTCAGCAGTTTTAATTGTTTGAGTTTCAATTGTTAGTAGTGATTTTGCTGTTTCATTACCAGTTGCCGCCATTATACGTAGTTGTTCTGAAGGTATTGAGCTTGTTAAATTATTTGCTAGCTCTTGAACACCAGTTCCAAAACTAGTTGAATCCATACCACCTGCTAGATTTCCATTAACAAAATCAATCATTGATTGACCACCGTCTGATAACATAGCAAACATTTCAGGAGCAAACTGTCTAGGATCAAGACCTGTTGATACACCTGTTAATAATGCTTTAGATATTGCATCACCTCCAGGAATACTACTAAGTGATGACGCAAGTTGTTTAAATTTTTCACGAGTTTCGTCTGACTGTCCTCTAAGGAAACTCTGTGCAATTACATCTTTTCTTGCTTCGTTTTGAGCTTTTAATCTATCTCTAACATCCTGACCAGTTAGTGCGGCCATTGCAGTTTGTACTTTTAAATTATCTGATGTTGCAGCCGCTAATTCAGCTTCGTTCATTCTTCTAAGCTGATCTTGTCCCATTGTAGCACGTCTAATTTCAAGTTCATCAGCCATTAGCTGTGTCATCTCAAAACTATTCATACCAAAATATCCAACAGCACGTGAAGCATCTCTAAATTCACGGGTCAAATTAACCAATCTGGCAGCACCATCATCTGTACTATCACCAAACCCTCTAATAGCCGTGCTGTTCTCGATTGATATTTTGCCAAACTCGCCCATGCTTAACCCAATTGCAGAAACATTAGTTCTTAAATTAGTAAAATCAGTTGTAAATCCAATACCCACTTGCATTGCTTTACCAATGGCGTCACTGTACTCTTCCATAACGCCGACCATAGCACCAAAGTTTGCAGCTAATGCTCCTAGCCCAATCCGTGATAAACTTTTTTCTACTATAGTGCTTGCTTCAGGTGTTTTTTGCATTGCACTACTAGATATTACACTATTTTGTATACGTGATGCTACTGTTTGGCGTACACCTGCTTTTTCTTGTTCTCTTGTATTTGCATTTAAAGCACGTTCAAGATCATTAGAACCGCCACTGCCACTTCCGCCACCACTAACTCCAGCCATTTCAGCAAGCATTCTTCGTTGAATACCAAGTATATCTTGCATAGTACTTTCCATTGCAAAATCAGGAATACTGATTGTTGCACTTTGTCCGCCTACTGGTATTGTAATGTCTGCCAATTAACTGCTCGCTTAATGGTGATAAATAATATTATACACAGCTATTTATAGGAAAAAACATGAGTAATCCATTAGACGGGTTCTACAGAACCAAAGAAATTTATGTAAAGTTACCTACACAGGGAAAATGGTATACTGATCCTCCACATTTAACTAATGCCGGAGAGATTGGTGTATATCCAATGACAATGAGAGATGAAATGTTACTAAGTGTTCCTGATGCTTTGTATAACGGCGAAAGTTTATTTGAGCTTTTTGCTAGTATTTGTCCTGATATTAAAGATCCTTACGAACTTTGTAGTCCAGATGTTGATGTATTATTACTTGCAGCAAAAGCAGCAACATATGATAACAAACTAGCAGTAACATCTGCTTGTCCAAAATGCAATGAAGAAAACACATACGAAATTGATTTAGCCAGTGTATTAAGTAAAATCAAAGTTATTGAAGAAGGTGCTTCATTAGAAATTAATAAGTTATCTGTTGTATTTAAACCCAATACATTAGCAGTTGTTAACGCACAATCCATTAAAAATGCAGAAACTGCAAAAATGATACGTGACTTAGGATCAGCTGATATGGATGATGTTGTACGCACTGACCAATTTAGAGAAAGTTTATCTAGAACTACCGCTGCTAACATGGCGATATTAGCTGATAGTATACTTACGGTTACAACACCAGATGGCGTGGTGGTAGAAAACACAACTCATATTATTGAATGGCTTTCCAATAGTGAAAAGGCAGTAGTAGATAAATTGTTAAAGTTTGCAGGAGAGTTAAACCAAAATGGCATACAAAATGAGTTTACATTTCAGTGTGCTAATTTGGAATGTGAAGATACATTCACTGCACCTGTAGAATTTAATCCTAGTTTTTTTTTCAGAAAAGAATAGCACTCGCATCTAATACTGAAGTTCGAGAAATTATTGATGAGATGAATGAGCAAAGAAAATCATATAGAACGATGATTAATACAATTGCGTTGTATAGTGATGGATCTTATGAGGTTAGAGATATGTGGAATATGACATTACCGCATATAGAAGAAATACAAGATGTTATAGTAGATAAAAATAAGAAAGAATCTGACGCAGCAAAAGCAGCATCTGGCAGAACAACTAAGACATTTTAGTCATGGGTATAGTTATAATAATATGTATATAGTATCTCGATTAGCTAAAGCTAATCGTCTAATTTCACTGTCGTTCATTAGAACTTTTAATTCAACTACATTCGAATATATTATAAATGGTTAATAATATAAACATATTATGATTATAATGTTATATGATGGATTATTACCTTGTTTTCAGTCGCACTTAGCTCGATAAAGCCAAGTGCAAAAAAAACGAAACGGTCATTACCCCGCTTCCAGTTCGCTCTGTTATAGTGAAACCCAATTAGGCAGAGGCGGTCTTGCGCTACCCCTTTACTCACTGCTTAAGACGCAGAAACACCAGATGCTATAACATCAACATTACTGGTTATCCGTGGGTTACAATGGCACAGTAGAGCCCACTCTTTTGGTTTGATTGCCCTCAGCAAGATCTGTCGGTCCGCAGTAATTACGAACAAACTCAATGCGTTTAATAAGGAGGGTATATTATGACTGGTGTCTGTTAAGAGATTCGATTAAAGCCTTGGAACCGCCTACTCTAACATTAATGATACCATTGTAGTATTCATCAGTTTCAAGTACTTTGCGGTCAAATTGTTCTTTTGCCTCAAGATAGCTTAGTTCACTGCGACTTGTGCAGTAATAAAGTATCTCTCTTGTAAATTTTTCTGGGCCTAAGTTTTTAACATCTGCGTTTAACTTGTCACTAGATCCCCAATAGTCTCTCCAGTCACTTTCTTTAGTCGAACGCCGTTTGTTTTTTCTGCCTTTTAAGGGTTTTTTGGTTACTTTAAATTGTGCCAGTTTTTTGCCAATGTACTTTTTGCCATTCGTCAGATTTGTAATCAGGTATACGAATCCAATATATCCATCTTCAATTTCATTTACGATTTTACCTTCATAAGTCCATTGCATGTACTAATACTATATAGCATAGTTGGGTATGATGTCAACACTTATAGGCATATTTTAGCATTTTTTAAATAAGGTATATATTCTTTAGCAATAGTTTGGTGTATGCTGTATATGTAGTGTTCTTGATCACTTCTATATTTGTCAGTATCAATATCTATATTTTTATTTTGCAACATCCATTGTCTAAAATCCACCAAATTGTAAGTTTGACAATTTGTGAATTCTCCATAATAATATGGATTAGTTGGAACAAACACTCTATTATTCATTGACCATAAGTGCCACTTAATGTTCCGTTGCTCGCATAACCTATCAATAGTAAATAAGTCTTGACAGTAATCTCTATATTGTAAGTGTGTAAATAATTCATGCCATAGCTTAGTATAGTAATATTTTTCTTCAACAGGTGAGAAATCAATACCATATGGATCCCATGTTAAAGATTTACGATTAACATAATGTTCTTTATTTTGGCTTTGGTTTAATTCGCCATAGTCTTCTCCAGGTTTTACTTTTACATCAATCCATCTGTCAACATTTTTCTTAATATTATCGCCTGCTACTCCTACATTAGGACCAAGAGAAAAATAGTTAGGTTTGAAATCATTAATAAATTGTTCTTGACTAGTGTTGATTGCTGTAAGATATCGATTCCAATAAGTAGATTGTAAAAATATTGTATCAATGTCATCGTAATAATCTAATATTGTCTTAACCCAAGTTGGATACTTTCTGTTGCACCCGCCTGGTAGTCCGTACACTATAACTTCTGTGTCAAATAACTCTGCATATATTTCAGCATAGTTATTTTGACTCCAATATGTGGGTATACGATTTGTGTCAACTGTATACCCACATGCATGACTATCACCTATAAAAACTGTTTTGTTCATATTTGTCTTAAATGATCCCAAGTTTCTTGCCAGTTTGAAACGTTTATACTTGTTGCATTTTTAAACTTCTTATTTTTAAATGCTTCAGCTAGTGCCCAATCGTTTCCGCCTTCAAAAATTGCATCTCCAAAAAAATTAATGTAATCATGTTTATCAAAATCTTTTGTAATTTGTCCTTTATCCAATCCCTTAGGTGCAATATCAATGCCAGTCTCACCGCCAATTGTTGCTTCTAATTCTGGAAACATTGTATTAAATGCCTTTGCTATTGTATTACGCTCGTCATTTTGTTTATCAAAGTCTACATACTGTTTGCGTTCATACAAAGATGCATTGCGTCCTACTACACTAAAGTTTACCATACCTGGGCGTTCTTCAATATGATTGCCTGTACGCAACCCAAACACACTTTCGTACTCACAGTTAACAAGAAATTTTCTTTCTAAGTCAGGTAACTTCCATTTGTTAAATCTCATACGAGCTTCTTTGATCCATAACTCATTACCACTACACTGATATACACCTTTACATCTATTATAAATTACTTGTCCAATTTGTTCAATTGTCTTAGGCCGGTCACTACCAGTAACCAAGTACACTTCTTTTCGTTCACAAAACTTACTAAACCAAATAGAAAACTTTTTATCTATTACTTGTCTACTTGGTGTTAGTGTACCGTCTACATCAAATATAAATTTATTCATCTACTCTTTCACTAACTCTGGGTCTAATTTAGCTAAAATATCAATTGGCAATTTCTTCTTTATATGACGTCGGTGTTCCCTCTCATTATATGTAATACCATCAATTGTGAGGCAGTCAGTGTTATCAGTTTGCCATCGACTTCCTAAATCTCTTTCAAAAACTGTTTTCCCACCATCAGGGCTTTCATATATTTTCTTACCCATAAAATCCTCTAATTTTATTCAACTACTTCAATGTCATTATTAAATGTAGTGAATCCGCCTTCTTTAATAACTTGCAATGTAGTATTAACTCTTCCTACCAATTCGTCTCTGTGTGAAATAAGGAAGATATTTTTATTTCTTTCACGTTCTATTTTTTTAAGAATTCCAAGTGCAGCGTCAACACCATTTGTGTCCATTCCACTATCAATTAATTCGTCAACAGCAAGAAAGTTCATTGGTGTGTTCATTGTTTCAAAAACATCTCTAAACGCCCAACTGAGACCAAGTATAAGTCTATTACGCTCTCCACGTGATAAATTATCAAAATCTAATTCTCTTCCTAGTTCGGTAATTTCAACTGTGAGATCACTAATAAATTGCACCTCATGCGGTAACCCCAACTTAGTTAAGTAATACGCCAACCGACTATTTAAGTACTGGAGGTTTTGTTCAATAATACGTTTTCTGATAAAACTGTCTTTATTTGTAAGCAGTTTATATAAAAAGTCTTGATGCTCTTTCATAACAGTAAGATCGTTCATATTTTCCCAACCAACATCTTGCATTCCTTGATTAACTAGTGTATCAATTTGTTCTTGGTAAGTGTCATTTTCATTTTGTGTTCTAGTGATTTCTGCTTGTAGGTTACTAACTGTATTTTGATGCTCTAATGCTTCTTGTAATGTGTTGTAGTGTGTATTAGGCATTTGCCCAAGATCGCCTAGTTCAGATAGAACTTCCTGCCATTCTTGTTCTTGTGTTCCATTTGCAAGCATTTGCATTGCGGCATCTTTCTTTTGAGCTTCTTTAGATTTTAAAATTTCCTCTTGTTTTTCGTCATGCAAATCTTGTCCACAACTGTGACACTTGTGGTCTTCTAATAGCTCAATTTCACTTTCTAGCTTTGATATTAATCTTTGCTGTTTGATGTCGGATTGTGATATACTAGACAACCATTTATCAGCTTGGTCTTTTAAATTTTTCTTTTCGAGGTAATCACTTAGTAATGCATGATTATTAAGTTCAGATTGAATATCTATCTTTTCTAAAGTTGTTACTTGTTGTTTAATTTCTTCAATGCTTTGATGTCGTTTTGATCTCCAGGCTTTCTGTCGAAATTCCAAATCACTGATACTCTTTTTAATCCTTTGATTTGCTTCCTCAATTCCTTTAATTCTATATTCTTCTTCTTTAATAGCATCTTTAGTTAACCTTTGTTTTTCTTTAAGTGCTTCTGCTTTTTCACTCAGTATTGTGATACCAAGTAACTGTTCAATGATCGCTCTTTGGTCGTTAGCTCTCATACTTAAAAATGGTTCGGTATATGTATTTAATGCTACGATATGTTTAAACATATCATGCGTCATACCAAATAATTTTTCAACTACAATTTGGGTTTGACGCATCTCTCCTTGTGCTTCATTACTTTCTTCATTTTGTTCTTGATCGTTAACCAAAAATCGAAATATATTTGGTTTACGACCTCGTTCAATTCTATAATTGACACCATCCTTTACAAAATCAAGTGTAACCATCATACCTTTACTATTGGTTTTATTAACCAAGTTATCCTTGCGTATGTTAGTAAGTGCATTGCCGTACATTGCATAGCTAAGTGCGTTAATGATAGTAGTCTTACCAGTACCATTACGACTACCATCTCCGCCAAGGTCCATGTTATTACCTAGTACCAGCGTCAGTCCATTTTCACTAAATTTTACCGCTTGTGTAACGTTTCCAACTGACATAAAATTTTTAATTGTAATATCTTTAAGAATAATCATAGGTTATTATATATGTCCACTAAAAGTTTTTTATCTATCATTTCACTGTCTACCGCAGTTAAGCTATTATACACTATCTGGTCAACATTTTCAACCTCAATATCGTCAACTGTTTTCCAGTCTTGTGCATGTTCCTCTTTTTTACTAGGTATAAGTGAAATTTCTCTTACTTTGTATTGCTCGCTAAACGTTTCTTTAATAAATGTAGCTTCTTCGTAACTGATGTTTACGTCTAATGTAGCTCTACAATATGTTTTGTTATTTAAAATTGTATCTGCATCGTCAATAAGTTTGCTAAGTGGTACAGTACGGTATCGAGGACCAGGATAATTTGTATACACTGGTTCGCCATCCCATTGTAATTTCATCATTCCTCTTTCATCATCCCATGTGTCCGCATAATTTTGTGGGAATGGACTACCTAGATAATGTACATTTCCTTTGCTTTGACGTTTATGAAAGTGTCCACTGAATACGTATTCAGGTCCTGACAATTCGCTAGCTTTAAGTCCACCATGGTCTGGCATTTCTACCATTGCATTCATTTTAAAGAAAGGAAGTTCAAAATGACCAAACATATATCTGCATTTAACGTTACGTACTTGTTTCCATTCATCTTCAACTAGCCATGGAACAAATGCAACACCATCTTGAACTAGTGTTTTTTCATTTATCAGATGTACATTGTCAAACAGTTCTGCATATGGTAAACTGCTTAGATCACGTTTTTCTCTATAATAGAGATCATGATTACCAGTAATCATATAAACCTTATCAAAGTTTTTACTGAGTTTTTTTACGTTTTCAACACTATAATTAAGTGTACTTACATTAATCCCTGCACGATGGTGATGGAAATCTCCTAAAAAGATGCAAGTTTCGCAATCTTCACTTTGTTGGATAAACCAGTCAATGAACTCGTCACAGTCTTTATTGTGTTGCTTACTGTTATTTTTCATTCCAAAATGAATATCAGTAAAACACGCCGCTTTATTAAAAAATGCCATGGGTCTCCAGACCGTTGCTTACAGTTACGTTAAAGTTACTATGAAATGCAATGAATGTCAACCTATATTAAAGCCTGCATCCTTTCGTGCTTGGTCAGCTTCTGCATCCCATTTAGCACGTTCTGCCATTTCATGATCAAGTTGTCTGCTAAAGCTAGGAGATTGTCCTGCTTGTTGAAGCAAATCATCCCTAATATTTTGATTACGTTTTTCTAAATTTAGTACTCTAGTGAAGCTATTAGTAACCGCAACTGTATAGTACGCAAATGGATTTTGGCTTTTATGTTCGTTAAACTGTAACCCAATTTGTGATAACTGCAAAAGTGCCAAGCTACGCATTTCGTCTACATATGTGTAGCCACGCCAGTTACTACGCATACTGTAACGTTCACAAAGTTTAATATACATTTTTGCTAAATTATTTGTAACCTTTCCGTGATCAACACTGAAATGGCCATTATCCTTGCCACCTATCCAATGACTTCGTACAACCTCATCTAGCTTTCCATTTACATATGCATAATGTTGGAAAGGAGGAAAATTACATTTAGCATGTTTATCACCAATTGTTTTTGGCTTAGATTTTCTACCTGGCTCTTCTGGAATATGATTAAAAGTCATCAGACGATAAATCAATGTACTTTCGTCAATAGTATTTGGGTCTATTTTATAATTAATTTGTTTGGGTTTGTGTGCTTGTTTACCACCAGTTCTAAACCAATAATCATAAGCTTCTTCATATGCAATCTGACTTAACTGGCTTGCTCTACTTTCCTTAGCAGCTTGTATAACTGCTGGATCTTTTATATCTTTTAAATCATCTACTATTGCATCAAAACGGGTATACTCTTCATCTAATGAATAACAGTAGCTAATTTTACTTTTATGTATTTCTTTAAGCATGTCTTTGTTGTTTAAATAGTTTTGTTTTTTCATAATATGCACTTGACTCCCTTGTTAACTTAAAGTATACAATAGTCTGACATGATGTCAATCAATTGTTAACTACCCAGTTTTTTCTACCATAAATACTATTAACAGGAGACTCTTATGCGATATTCGCAATTAACAGAAGCAATAGCATCAGACATCGCCGTTTTTTATGGCGGTAGATTTCAACCTATGCATAAAGCTCATCATAAGGTTTACATGAATCTTGTTGAACAGTTTGGCAGCAATAACGTATTTATTGCAACTATGCTAGCAAAAAACGCAGTACCTGAAGATAATCCATTTAGTTTTGATGAAAAACAAATGATAATGACTGGAATGTTTGATATTCCAGAAAGAAATATTGTGCAAACACAGCCATATAGACCTGATGTTAGCTTAGTAGGCAAAGATCCTGCAACTACTGCAACTGTATTAGTTTTTAGTGATAAAGACAAGAGTAGATTACAACCTGGTGGGTTCCTTAAAAAATATACATCTAGTAATTCATTGGTTCCGTCTACACAGGGTGCATATATTTTGGAAGTACCAGCAACTAATGATGATATGAGTGCTGGTGTGTTTCGTGATGCAATAAGGAATGATGCAATTAATGAAAAACAAAAACAATCAAAGTTTATGGAATTCTTTGGAGCATTTGATGATGACATCTATAATTTTGTAAAGAGTAAGATTAAATGACAGTAGCAGCAAGTAATAGAACCATACTTAGATGTAAACCAGGTGCTACACCATTATATACTCGAGGTCCTGCTGCGGTGTTACGCACACATGGCGGTATAATGTTTCCTTATCAGCCAGATATAAGTTATAGTCAACAAGTAAACTATAATAATTATGACTTAGTACATACTAATTACAGTGTTAATGCATATGCTAATACACCAAGTCCTAGTATTCAGTTAACTGCAAGTTTTGCAAGTGTAACAGAGGAAGAAGGACTATATACGCTAGGTGTTTTACATTTTTTAAGAAGTGTAACCAAAATGTGGAGTGGATTAGATAATGATGACGGGAGTGTGCCAATGGCTGGTACACCACCACCTGTTCTTTCCTTTAGTAGTTTTGGTACGCAACTATTTGAAAGAGTACCAGTTGTTATAACAAACTTTTCAACAACATTTGATAGTGGAGTTGATCTAAAATATGTCAATGGTCAACAAATACCAGTAATGCAAACTATTGCATTGGATCTAATGGTACAGCAAAGCCCAGACAGACAAAAAATGGTGTTTAATACTAGAAGTTTTGTTAATGGTAACAGTTATACAGATGGGTTTGTTTAATGTCAATAGGAACAAAATATAAAGATAGTAGTAACTATTCTCAAACTAAAATGAATAGTAAGTATTTGGAATTATATGATCCAAACATTACATTGGACACATTAAGTGATGATACTCGAGAAGTTATTATTAACAGTAAATATCATAAACGCCCTGATTTAATGGCACATGATATGTATGGAAATAGTAGAGTTTGGTGGTTATTTGCTCACTATAATAGAAAAGTATTAAAAGACCCCTTGCATGATTTTATTGCAGGCACAAAGATTGTTATACCTATTAAGTACAGACCTGGAGGTAGTTAATGGGTGGAAATCATAGCCAATATTTAGAAAATGTCCTTAACCGATATGAAAGCTACACCTATCAGTGGCAGTTAATGATGGTACATCCACGAGAGTCAACTGAGTTTGAGGACTTAATTGATAAAGGGCGGGTTGTTACACTTGCACATAGTGGTGTTGAGTCTGAAATTAACATACAAAGTGTACAACAAGAAATGACATTAGCGTTTGCTAAACAAAATAGAAATGCTGTTGGCAATATGTTTACTATACAATTAGTAGAACCATTAGGCACAACAATGTTTAATAGAATAAAATTGGGTGCCGCTCGTTTAGGGATAGAAAATCATTTACAAGCATGTTACCTATTAGAACTAAAATTTAATGGGTTTTTGCCAGATGGCAGTAGTACAGATACACCACCAGGTCCTTTTTACTATATGACAACAATGGCTAGCTTAGATTTTTCATATAGACAAGGTGCAAGTACATATACTGCGAATCTAATAGAAACACAACAAGAAGCATACTCACGTTTACAGTTAAATTTACCTTTTGAAGGAAGTATAAACGCCAACACCTATGGTGGGTTCCTTAAAGCACTGCAAAAAGAAATAAATGATCAAGAAATAGAGCGAACAAAATTAAATGAACATCAGCTATTTTCCCACCAATACACAATTGAGTTAGATGCAGAGGCATCTAGATGGAACGATTGGAAATTTTCAGCTGCAATTGAAGCTGACAAAAATGCAGCAATATCAATTACTGGTAGTGGAAATTTAATATTTGAATTTAACCCTGGTACAAGTATTGTAGCATTAATGAGTACAGCACTATTCCAAACAGAGGAATTTCAAAAGTTACCAGTACATACTAATTCTGGATCGCAGCAATTTGCAAAAGACAAACCTACTGCCGCTGAAGCCAAAGCAGAACTATTACAGCAATTATTAACTTGGTTTAAATTAGATACATCAGTTGAATATTTGCAATATGATAAGCTATCAAAACATTATCAAAAGAAAATTACGTATACCATTGGACAATTTGTAACACCTGAAATTGTACATGATCCAGTTAGTTATTATACATTAATGGCCAATCCGTCAATGCAACGTCAACGACTACAGAACATATTTGATAATGACTTATTAAGGAAACGATTTGATTTTACATTCACTGGACTTAATACTGAAGTCATTGACTTAGATATTACAATGAATAATATGTATTATCAAATACAAGCCCTTAATAATGGGGAAATAAGTGGGCGCACAGTTGCTGGAGAATCTGGTCCTGAGAATGAGCTTAATATATTTCGTGGAGAATTGAGATCACTACAGGCTAAAATAAGTAAAAAGAAATCAGCAATTACTAAATTACAAAAAGAAAATGAAGGTCAGATTAATAGTGCTGATGATGCAATAGCAAATCAACAACGATCAACAGAAATATCTAACCTTGAATCTGAAATTAGACAGTTAGAAGCCCGTGCTAATTTAATTGATGAGCAAATGACTGATCTACAACGGAAAATTGATAGTCAACCAATTAATGGTAGAACTCCTAATAGGATATCTGGTACACGGTATATTACACAAAATGAATTATTAAACAACCCTAAAATTGTTCATGAAGTACCATTAACTTTTCAGAGTAATAATATTTCTTCGCAATCAACTTCAGGACCTGACCAAGGTAATCAATCTTCAGGATCTCTCATGTTAGGTGCAGTTGAGGTTGGTCTAAATGCACTTAGTGACTTAATAGAGCAAAATATAACTGTGAGAGGTGACCCGTATTGGCTTGGTAAACAAAAGCGAGCTAACAATAACAATATCGGTGCTGATTACGAACATGGTGGATTAAACTATTTTTTAAATGTAAAATTTCCAACGTACCCTGATGATAACACTGGGTTGCCATTACAAATGGATAATGACTTTAGTATCATGGGAATATATAGAGTGTATTCTGTCAGGGCTTCATACGATGCTGGATCATTTACTATGCAGTTGAGCTCATTCCGAGATATGAATGCAAATGTTGGTACACTTTGGGAAGACTTGGAAAGAGGATTTACCAATGCTCCGGGAAGTGTTAGTCAACAGGAAGCTAGAAAAGAAGACGGGCAAGGTGATGGTGATCAAATTAATGACTTACCAAATGATACTAATACTGGGCCTAATAGTTCAGGACCATTAGCAGTAGGATCAGGAACTGGTCAAATTGATGATACAAGTTATCAAACTGAAGCAGGAAAAGTTAGAAATCAACCATTAACTGCCAAACTAAAAAGTCAGATACAACAGGCGGCACAAGCAAGCGGATTAGATGTAAAAGTATATAGCGGTGGACAGGACTCAAGTGGTCCTAATCGAACGGGATCACACAGACATGATAATGGCAATGCGGCTGATATTGCATTATTTGATGGTAATAGACAATTATCATTTAATGATCCTAACGACTTGCCACTAATACGTTCATTTATTAAAAATGGCAAAGCTGCTGGGTTAACTGGATTTGGTGCAGGTAATGGATATATGGGCAATCAACATATTCACGTTGACGCAGTTAACCCTAATTTGGGCTACTGGGGAGGACAACTGGATGATGGTACCTTTAGAGCAAGAAATGCACCAGCTTGGTTGAGAACCGCAGTAATAGGATAAGGACAAAGATCAATGGTAAAAAAACGAGGCGGTGGAGTTAACGACAGTGCAACATACTTATCACAAAATATTGAAAGTACTGGTGTTCCAACAATCTATAGTAAAGATCATCGTCATGGCATTGCGACCCTACAGGGCGTATATATTGGAAAAGTTAGAGATATTAATGATGATACATATTCAGGATACATATATGTATCATTAATAGACGGTCAGTCACTTGTTGATATTAGTACAGCTGAAGGTAGACAACGTACCCATAGAGTTAGACCGTTAAGTCCATTTGGTGGAGTATTACAGGGTGATGATCATACTAATATATATGGTATGACATCTCCTCCACCTGCTCCTGGTACTGAAGTATTAGTATGTTTTACTGGATTTCAAAATGAAGGATATTTACTTGGAGTATTAAATGACACTGCACGTAATGCACAAATACCAGGACTGCCAGCAAGACAAGTTGAAGGCGAAACTGGTGGTGCAATTGGCCCTACGTTTGAGCCCAGTGTAATACAAAACGAACCAGGAAAACAAAACGCAGCCAAAGGTCCGCGGCATCCGATGGCAAATAACCTTGCTAAACAAGGTCTTGGATTAGATGCAGTAAGAGGAATCGGCAGTAGTGGTGCAAGGAGAGAATCTCCGTCAAATGTTACAGGATTTTTAACACCAGGCGGGCATGGGTTAACACTTGATGATGGAACAACTAGCAGTAATGGTGACAATCATGTACCTGATAAAGACAGAAAATCTGGTGACAGCAAATTAGTAAGACTTCGTAGTGCAGGCGGCGCTCAGTTACTATTAAATGACACTGATGGGTGTGTTTATATTATTAATCAAGACGGAACCAGTTGGGTACAAATGGACAAAACTGGAAAAATTGATGTCTATAGTGAAATGGACATTAGCATGCATGCCGCTAATGACTTTAACTTATACGTTGGTGGGGACTTTAATTTAGATGCAGATTGTATTAATGTTAAGTCAAGAGGAACTTGTGGTATCAATATGCAAACCGCATTGGGTAAATTTAATGTACACAGTGCTAAAGATATTAGATTGACAAGTGACATGAATGGACATATTAATTGTGCAAGTGGCAACGTAAGGGTCACTGGCAGACTAATTGACCTCAATGGACCAACAGCAAAGCTGGCAAGTAAACCGGTTACTGCCAATTTAACTAGTAATCAATCTGTAAAAGAAAGTATTGCTGGAAGAGTACCTGAGCATGAGCCTTGGAATGGGCATGAAGAAACTAGTAGTGCAGTAGCAAGTCAAGCAAACTCTAGCTTAGAAACTAATAACAAAGATTATAATGTAAGCAATCTATCTGCACGTAAAGGACCAAGCAAAAAGTCTAAACCAAAAACAAAGTCACAAGCTACGCAATCAGGAATTGGTTCTGAAACAAAAAGCAATATTGATCAAAATGAAATTAATCCTAGAACAGGTCTCCCTTGGAGTGATGCTGAATTAAATAGGTTACAACAAGATGATGACTTGTTTTATGATGACGCTATACTAAGAGAACAGCGACGAGCAGAGTCAGATTGGAATGCTGAAAATGGTATAAATCCAGAACCAGAAGTTAACACGTTAATGGGAAGAAGAGAAGACAGCTATGATAATATGGCTAGACCAGTACAAACATACAGACGTGGATATAAAGGGCAACAACAATGAGCCTAGATACAATAGATGAAATTTACACTACAGTATGGGATGATTTTACTGTAAAAGATAGTATACTTTATGAAACAGAAATTGCAATAGAAAACATAGCAGTTAGCGCAGATGCTGAATTAACTGCATTGAATTTTGGTCGTTATAATCCTTATAATTTTATTGGTTATGGAGAAAGTAGATTTGTTCGTGGAGTAACTGAACAAGAAGCATTTAGCAGTTGGTTAGGCTACTTTAATCGTGCTGAAAATAATTTTAAAAAACAACTTATATCTATTGGTGTTGAACGAATTCCACAATCTGTATATGACGGTATTTTTATATACTACTGGATAACAATGAATTTTCTTACAATTAATGCAGTTGAAGGAACATACAATACTAGAAATATAATTTTAAGTAAAGATTGGTCTGGTTTGGCAAGTATGATGATGAGAAGTACAACTAACAGAAAAAAATCACGGATTGCTGCTACTATTGTAAGATTGGCTGATTATGGATTTAATAAAGATAGAAGTTGGATGCGAGCAACTGGTATTTTTAATATGCGTACAGCCAATGAACAAGGAATACTAAGTGAAGAACAACTTAGAGCTGCTAGATTTGCATACTATGCAGAAACAGCAAAATTTCTACCATTCACACCAGAAGGCATAAAACGTGCAATTGTCAATCGATATCAAGATACACTTAGGGAGCAACAGTTTACATATAACGTTACAATAGCTCAAAACAATATAGAGTATTTAGATGGTGTACCAACTATTACATTATCAGTGACTCCAAGTATTGAACCTGTAGAAAAATTACTAGTTAAAATAAACGGTGATATCAAACAACACTATTATGACTATACTTTAGATGGTCCTAGACTAACTATAATTGCAGAACTAGTAACTGGTGATATTATCCAAACATCAGTTAAAATCTAAAAATACCCGGTTAATTCTGCACTAAATACTTGCATGGCAACGTATTACGGATATAGTACACTCAATAGTACATTCTCAAGTAGAACACTGACAGACTCAGAGCTGGCAAAACGTGATCTTATGAATCATTTTTATACACGAAAAGGCGAGCGAGTTATGAATCCTGAGTTTGGAAGCATAGTGTGGGATCTAGTTTTTGATCCACTTGATAGTATGACAGAAGAAGCAGTTCATGAAGATGTTGAGAGAATTGTTAATAGTGATCCACGATGGAAACCGCTAGAAACGTTAGTTACTAAACCTGATGATCATACGTTGAGAATACAGGTTAGATTAGAATACATTTCAACAGGTACAGCCGAAGAGCTATACTTAAATTTTGTAGGTGAGATAGAATAATGGCACAGGGCGCAAGACAGAGCAGTTTATTTGCTGCGGAAGATTTTAGTGTAGTATATGAAAGTTTTGCACAAGCAAACTTTCAAGCATACGATTTTGAAACAATTAGAAACGCAATGGTAGAATATATTACTACCAACTATCCAGAAAATTTTAATGATTGGATTAGTTCAAGTGAATTTGTAAGTTTAATTGAACTTATGGCATTTCTTGGACATAACTTAGCATTTAGAAGTGACTTAGCAAGTAGAGAGAATTATTTAAGTACAGCAGAACGCAGAGAAAGCGCCTTACGTATTGCTGAATTTTTAGGTTATACTCCTACTAGAAATGTTGTGGCAAGTGGACTATTAAAAATAAACAGTATAAGAACATCACAGACAGTATATGATGTAGATGGCGGTAGCCTTGCTAACACAACATTACAATTTGATGATGTTACCGATCCAGATGCTTATCAAAACTTTTTAACAGTATTAAACTCTATATTACAATCAAGCAATAAGTTTGGATCGCCATTTGCCAGATTTACAAAAAATGGTATCATAAACGAAGTATATAGAACAAATAGTGTTAATACAACAGTTAGTAATTTATTTAGAGGAAATATTAACGGAGTTAGTGAAGCATTTGGTATACACAGTATTGCTTATAATCAAACAGAAAACGTATTGCAAGAAAAATCTCCTGACCCTTATGGTGTTTTTGATATGGTTTATAGAAATGATAACAGTGGATTTAGTAGTCCAAACACTGGATTTTTTGTAGGATTTAAACAGGGTACGTTAGAGAATAAAGATTTCTCAATACAAAATGGCTTACCTAATATGGTACTTGATATTAATGTAAACAATATTGCAAATGGCAATATTTGGGTACAAACAGTTGACGAAGTAGGCCAAGTTCAAGCTAATTGGACACGAATAGATAGACAATTTGGTAGTAGTAGTATTTTTAATGCGATCAGTAATGGTAACAAAAATATTTACACAGTTACTAGCAGAGAAGATGATCAAGTTAGTATTGTATTTGGTGATGGTGCGTTTGGTAATATTCCACGTGGCATTGTTAGAGTATGGTATAGAACTGGACTTAATCAAACATATACGTTAAACTCTAATAATTTTAGCGGTACAACATATAAATTTAGTTATGTTGGCGAAGATGGAAATACATATGAAGCATCATTGGGGTGCAGCTTAAAGTCAAATGTTACTAATGCAAGTGAGCGTGAAAGCCTCAATAGTATTAAAGTCAATGCAAGTAGATTTTTTGCTACACAAGATAGAATGGTTACAGCAGACGACTATAGTATTTTTCCATTAACAGTTAGCGAAAACATTCGTAAGATCAAAAGCATTAACCGTGTACACAGTGGGCATAGTAGATATCGTGATTTGTATGACCCAACAGCAACTTATACTGATGCCGTGCAGTTCATGGATGATGGATACTTGTATCAAGAGGATATAACTACTCGAAATATTGTTGCATTGCCTAGTAGATATAACAGTGAACAATTATATCAAAGATTTTTAAAACCTATACTTGACAATCCAGAAGTAAAGAATTTTTTCTATAATAAACATTATTATAGTGGATTACCAGCAGCAACCGCCGAATTACATTATACAGATACTACGGCTGGCATTACAAGTTTTACAATAGACGGATCAATAACAAATACATATCGTTGGAATCAGTCAACAAGCGCAAGCAATACAAGTACTGGATATATTACATTTAATACGCCAGTACAAAGAGTTGGCAAGCTAGCAGCTGACCCAATGAAAAAAATACAAAAAAACAGTTTAGTAGAATTTATTACTACTCCATTTAAAAGTGGTTATATTAATACAATTAGTGTAACAGCAGGTGGAAGTGGATATACAACCCCTCCTACAGTCGTAATTGGTGGTAGCGGTGCAGATGCATCTGCAATTGCAAACATCAATGCAGGTGTTGTTGTTAGTGTAACAATTAGTAATAGTGGTGTAAATTATACAGATGCTACTAGTATAAGTTTTACTGGCGGTGGTGGTACTGGTGCTATAGCAAAATGTACAATAGCAAGCGCAGATACTAAATGGGCAAGAGTAACCAATATCTATAAAGATGGACTTGGTATTGACGCATCTGACGGAACACCAACTGGTGATGATGCATCAGGCAAAGGCGCAATATCATTAGACGCTGTAATACCAACAGGTGCTAGAATTAATCGTATTGTTCCAAGTTGGGTAAATGACACAACTAAAACAGTAAAAAGTAATTTAATTAGTAAATTAGATGCAAACAATAGTTTTGGTTTGAGATATGATGCAACAAACCAAGAATGGGTTATTGTAGAAAGCGCAAATTTACCAACTAGTAGTACAACTAATAACTTAGCTAGTAATTGGAGCAGATCATACGAAGGTGATAATACTAGCACAGGTGCTGATCAAAGTTGGATATTACGAGTTAACTATAGTAGTTCACAATGGGAAATACTTACAAGAAAAACTCGATATATTTACGGAAGTGATCAAACTGTTAGATTTAATAACCTAAATTTTGAAGAATCATTTAGTAGTGATACCCTAAAGCCACTAAGAGATAGTCTTAGAGTATTAGACATAAATGCAGAGAGTACATCTAGTAGTGTGCCCTTAGGTAAAAATTATGACTTTAATGTAGTAGGTTACTTTACATATGCTGATGGATACACTGATCCTCATAAAATTAGAGTATCAATTAGTGATCCAAATAAAGATGGGTTCCCTAATGATCCAGAATCATTTAACAGAATTATTAATAACGGGACAATCAAACTAAAAACTATACGTGAAAATGGTTACAACTTTACTGTTTATGATAATGAAAACAGTGCAGGAAATACTGCGGTTATTGGCAGAAGTAATCTTAGATCAAAGTATAGTAGAATAGCTGATGTAAATCAAGTAATTGATCCAAGTACTACAAATATTATAGATACGTATGTACTATTGTCAAGTTACGATAATTTATATAGAGCATGGGCATTATATGATGGATTGCCACAAACAAAGCCAAATAATCCAACTGTTACTGAACTAGGAGAAATGTTTCAGAGTTTAGAAAACAAAAAAAGTATAAGTGATCAGATTATATATCGGCCAGTAAAATATAAAATATTATTTGGTGATTTGGCTAGTAGTGAACTTCAAGCTAAATTTAATGTTAGTCGTACTAGTACCGCCACAATGAGCGATACTGAAGTTAAACAACAAGTAATCAAATTAATCACTGAATATTTTGCAATTGACAACTGGGACTTTGGTGAAACATTTTATTTTACAGAACTAGCTGCGTTTATTCATAATAATATGATAGGACAAATTAGTCAAGTTACAATTAGTCCAGTTTCAGCACAAGCTGAAACAACAGAACTGTTTGAAATAATATCAGATAGTGACGAGTTATTTTTACCAGTGCTAACCACTGGGAATATAACTATTAGTAATAGTGTTAGTAATAATGCTACTACAATTGCTGCAAATACTGGAGTTAGCATCACATGAATGACCGCACAACAAACCCGATAATTGCCCCTCTTATCACCCGTCCTGGTGAGAGTGTAGATTATATAGGAACACGTTCTGTAAAAGAGCTACTTCCAAATATCTTTCAAACAGCAATTAATGGTCGATTCTTAGATAGTACATTAGAACAATTAATGAGTAGTGGTAGTCTACAGGCAATTAATAATGTGGTAGGTGGGACGTATAATAAAAAAATTGCAAGTGACAGTTATTTTGAAAGTAACCGACCAGTTGACAGTCATCAATTTGTTCCAGGAATAGTAAACAGAGACAATAATAACAATATTACAAGTGCGCTATCATATGCTGATATGATTTCTGCATTAAAGTTTAACGAAGCGGAAACTAATCAACAAAACATAAGTTTAGGTGAAAATGGTTATACCTTGGACTTGCCTGTTAACTATGATATGTTTATCAATTATCATAGATATTTTTGGTTAGTTGATATACTACCACCATGTGATATTCCTGCAACTTTAGCGAACACAATTGATATAGATGATATTGCTAATAATGGTCCATACTATACTACACCAACACTAAATGGTGGAAAGACGTTAGCATTACAAAATGGTATGCGTATTCGATTCACACCATCTAGTACTGAAACATTTACACAAAGTGTTGTTGGTAACGTAACATTTAATTCAACATCAAATAATGCTACAGTAGTTAAAGTATATAAAAATAACACTCGTGTTCTTCCTGGAAGCTATGTATATGATCCAACTACTGGAATTTTAACTTTTAATACTGCGCCAAACATTAGTGATGAAATTATAATAAAAACTTATTATTCACATAGTACAAGTGGTGCATTTAATGTAGATGACATTTATATTGTTGACGGAGTTGGTGATAATATTAAACTAACTAAACAATATGCAATAGGGCCAGCTAATAATGTATATGATAAAAGAACTTGGCTTAATAGTACAATATTCGCAACACAATCACAAGAAGGATTTACTGAAACATCAACAACTTGGGATTTTGATTCAACACTAGATAGTGAAACTAGGAACTATTCTAGAGATTATATTATTGAGTCTAGAATCAGTCAAGATCAAAGTGCATGGTCAAGAAGTAACTTATGGATACATGAGAAAGCAGCGCAAGCGGTATTAACTTATCAAGGAAAAACTTATGAAGATTGGATAGTTGATACGTTCAGAGCAGTACGCCCTATTATTGAATTTAGAAAAAATATTGAAAAATACAATGCTGGGCTATCTAATTATGATGCAACAGATAATTCATCATTATATGTTACCCACTTAATTGAGGAAAGTGTTGATCCTGCAACTGCAATTATTGGACAGACCTCATGGAATCACTTTGATACCAGTACAGCAACCGCATGGGATGCATACAAAGGTTATAATGTTGGTGAAGTAGTAAAAATATCTATCCTTGGTGTTTCAAATTATTATGAATGTGTAAAGGCACATGGCATTGCCAAGGATCCATTGGATCCGAAAAATCTAAACAAAGCACAGACCGCATATTGGGATAGAGTTGAAATATCACCATTGGTAGACGGCGACACTGTTCTATTCTTGAATAGTACAAACGCAACATTTAATAATAAAATTTACACAGTAAGTGGAGTTGGGTCTAGTATAAATTTAGCACTAGTACATACTCCAAGTACTGTTGGTACTAAGATTAGTGTAATACATGGGTATAATAATGCACAACTACAAACCAATGACATAATAGCGCCAAGAAGTGGGAGTGAATGGCATTGGAATGGAAGTTCATGGATTTACAGTCAGCAGAAAATGGGGTTAAGTTCTAATATACTGTTTAGTCTTTATGATATTGATCTCACTCCATTGGAAGATGCATCTGTGTATCCTAATAGCACATTTGTTGGTGATAAGATTTTTGACTATGGAAGAAACAGTGCAAGTAAACTAGACACAGCATTACAATTTAGCCCAAGATATATAGACTATGGTAACACACCAGGACTGAGTTTTGATTTTGGATTAGGTTCTATTAGATATAACTACAATAGTATTAATACACCACAAGACCAAACTAATTTACAAGAAATCCCAGGTTACTACTACTATAAAAATATAGAAAGTAGTGAATATCATAATGGATGGGTGGTTAGTAGAGATAAACAGCCAGTACGTAGACATATACAAAAAATAGTAACAGATAACACCACACCAGTAACATTTACATTAGGAACAACTGATGTTGGTATGGACAACACTTTTGACTTTAGTATTGTAAATAACAATTATTATGTAGAAGGTACAAACGGCGGAAATCCACATTTGTTTATGGATCAAGGTGTAGACTATACTGTACATTGTAAATTTAATCCCAATGCAATTGAGTTTGTTAATTTAGATGGAACGGCATTTAGTGGAATTACTCGAGGTGCAAACGGCACTAACGATAAATTTACAATAAATGTTGCTGCTGGCGCTGCCAATAAAGTTGCATTCAAATATAGAAATGTAACTAACCCTAACATTTATGGTATAGTGTACGTAACAGATAACACAAACAATACTAATATTCAAGTGTTAAAAAATAATGTTGAGTTTACAAATTATACATATGCTAATGGAGTTATTACTATCAATACATCAGCAATTGACGATGTTTTTGATGTAACTTATCATAGTAATAGTCAATTAAGTGCAGATGCTGAAGGTGATTTTTTACCAGCTGATTCTCATATACTTAATCCACAAAATGATACTCTTAAAACTAGTAGCTATGCTGATCTTATGACACATATGCAGCACCAATTAGACAGCACACCAAAACACCAAACAACTTTATTTGGTGAAAATAATTATCATACTATGACACAACTGCATGAATTTGGTGGAACTATCAGACAACAGCCGTTCAGTACAGAAGTTCTGGGACAATTATTGTCAGATCCAGACACTGACCCTTATAGTTCAATAAGATACAGTACACAGAGCTATAGAAGATTTAAAGCACAATTTTTACAAAAAGTTGTTCAAATATACAATAATAGCCCATTAGAAACTCCAGTACATGAAATTGTAGATGCTGCACTAGCGTCTATTAACTTAGGTAAGAATACAGACAGCGAATTTAATAATAGTAATATGGCTATGTATAAAGATTTTGAAAGCCAGGATTACAGTTGGACAGCATCAATGCCGCAACTATTTGATTTACCTAAAGTAGTTAACACCTATGGCGATACAAAAAACCATATACAAGTTTGGATTAACAGTTTAGACGCTAATAATGAACCAATTTGGCGACCATTACAATCACATGAATACACACTAACAATTAATACAATTAATATACATCCTGTAGTAACATTTGATTCAAGTGGACTTGCATACGCTCATATAAGATGGTACCCACAAGATAGTGTTAGCTATATTCCCCCTAGTGCAGTAAAATTAGGATTGGTAAAGCCATATGCTCCAGAGATAGCAAATAATTATGCATTTACTAGTACAGGTACAGCAACAGATGCAGTTATTACTGGACACGATGGTAGTGTACACTATCGTAAAGGTACCGAGATGTTTAATAAGTCCATTGCTGGATTTAGTATAGAGGATGCAGCATTATGGGATTTGGAAAATAGAATTAGTAATAACTTAAACGCCTCATTGAATACAGTTACATCATATACTGAAATTATGCCTACATCTCATAAAACACTTGCATATACATGGAATGATTTGAATAATAGTCTAGCAAGTGAATTTAATAGTTGGAAACTTCGCAACAATGTTACAACACTAAATCGTGTTCTGTATTATGACGGTACTGATAAATTTACATGGAATTACAGTAGTGTAGGACCAGGAATTGGCGGCTGGAGAGGGTTATATACATATTATTTTAATACAGATAGACCACATACGCATCCTTGGGAAATGTTAGGACATAACATAAAACCAACTTGGTGGGATACATATTATAGTTGGACTGATGCATTCAAACGTATAGCATTAAATACTGCATTAAGATGGGGCAAAGTGTCTGATCCGTCACTAACACCAGTATATGATGATAATTATACATATAGTGAATACCAGTGGATGGTTGATACTTTAGTAACAACAGGTGGAGTATTAAATGATCCAGTTACTGCAGGAATAGTAACAGCGCCTACACCAGTAAATGCAAGTAAAGATTTTGTATTTGGTGATTGGGGACCAGTAGAAGCTGATTGGCGTGCAAGTAGTGAATATAAATTTTCACTGATATTTGGTCTTATGAAACTAAGACCAAATTGGATCTTAAATACATACTTCAATAGTTTAACTAGAAAGAAAACTACAGGATACCAATACTATTCGTCAATTTATTATAATGATAATAAAAAACAGCTTGGTAATAACAGGCAGATAGAACTTAGTAACACAATATATCCAGGTAGTATAATTGAAAGTGTAACCGTAACTGATGGTGGAACTGGATACTCTACAGTACCTACACTTACAGTATATGATAATTTTGGTTTTGGTGGACAACTTTTAGGATCAGTTGGTTCCGGATCTGTTACTGGAGTATCAGTATTAACCCCTGGAGAAAATTATTATAGTAAACCAACAGTAACCATCTCTAGTGGAAATGCAACTCTTGAAGTAAATTTATCCAAAGATGCTAGAAAATATGTATCAGGGTTGAGTAACAGTATTGTTGATTATGTAACAAACAATAAATCCAATGCTACTGAATTAACAACCAGATTTAAAAACTTACAATACAATCCAATTGTTAGAGCAGGAGGATTTGTTAACACAAATAATCAAAACTTTATCTTGGAAAGTAGCCAAGATAAAGGAAAAGTTGCATTACCAGAAGAAAATTATAACACTATTTTTTATACTACTAAGCCCAATAAAGAACTTTTTATTGGTGGCGTTAAAGTTAAAAAAGTAAGTACTGGTTATAGTATATCTGGATTTGACAATAGTGACGGATCATTCAAGTATTACGCTACAAATGAAGGCGGTACAAGTACTACAGTAGTAAGTGATAAGTTCAGTGTTACAAAATATTTAAACTTTGGGCAAACTTTACACTCACTATCTTATAACACTGTTCTTTTAAGTGAGCAAGCGGTTTATGACGTAATACGTGGTTATGGCGAATATGCAAGGCAACAGGGGTGGCAGGAAACTTGGGATGCAATGGCAAGCAACTTCCTACAATGGGCTGATACTGCAATATTAAATGAATCAAGTGTGTTAATGCCTAGTACTAGCACAATCAGCATTGCTGATGGTCCAGTTGGATATTATGATAATATTGATCGCAAATATGATGGGGTTTATAATTTAATAGATCCATATGGTAAACAAATCAGCAGTAGTGAAATTTATATAGTTCGTGAATTTGATAAAGGTGAAGATGCAATAACAACAATATCAGTTAAAGATCCTGATAAAACATTTATTGCGGGTATTAGACTTTACAAAGTTGAACTTGAACATGCGATTGTATTTGATAATAGTACAAATTTTGATGATGTTATCTATAATCCAGCACTTGGGCAAAGACATACAAGAATTAAATGGCGTGGTAGTAAAACTAAGAACTGGAATGGTAAGCTATATGCACCAGGCTATATTATAACTGATAATACTATTGTGGATAACTTAGATACTAGTGCAAGAGAAATGGACCAGTATTATGGAAGAGGGAACACCATCAATAATCAACAAATTGTTGATGTTGCAAGATTTAATGTTGGATATAACAAACCAGAATGGAGTTCTAAACTTGACATAGATGATGACACATTGTATGAATTCATAAAAGGTACTCGAAAATATAGAGGTACACGACTTGCATTAGATGCGTTTATGAAAAATAAATCATTATTTGATGGTGATGCAACGGCAAATATACATGAAGAGTGGGCAATCAGAACAGCTGATTATGGTGATACACGTAGTAGAGATACTATAGAATTTCAAATAACACCAGACTTATTAACTACTAGCCCACAGGCAGTTAGATTTAGCGCAGAAGAAGTTAATGATGTTTTAACTGATGTTGTTATTGATGTTGATCATAATAGTCCGTTACTTGTTACTGGTACTCCAGGAGACAACTTTACAACTAGACTTCCAAGAATTTTAGAATCTGGTGATACTATTAGTTATGAAGAAACTTATGCTAATGACTTTATAACTGCAGGATTACCGCTAACAAGTGAAGTAGATTACAGAGTAATAAACAGAGATGATCTTGCAACGTTTCCTTTGGAAACAAAAACTGATTATAATTTTTCAGGAGAATGGCAAGACATTTATGCTTGGAATAATAGAACAAGCTACAAATTTAATGACAAAATTTTACACCAAGGCAAAACGTGGCAAATGGTGGACATTGATGGCAGTAGTGGCTTAACTACACCAAATGATCCAATTGAAGTAATCGGAAGTATTACATTACCAAATGTAGCTAGTAATTTATCAAACACACTGATATTAGATAATATATCAATTCCACTGACACGTACTGCAACATCAACAGTACAAGGCGTAATACAAAAAATCGGTGGAAATGATTTAGTTAGCTCAAACGTAGTTACTCATGGTAGTAGTTTAATTTTAGGCACGACATCTGCAACGGCGCAAACAATTGTATTTTCTAACGTGGTGAATACAACAACGTTTAATGATATTGTAATAAACGGAACCACAACTAACCCAACTATTAATGGTAGTGCAGCTAAAACATTAATTATTGATGGTAACACAATACCATTCAATGAAACACAAAATAATACAGCAAACATTACTGCCAGTGTTGCATATAGTAATGCATTTAGTACTGCTGGTATTTCACATAGTAGTACCAATAGAATTGCTGCACTTGAAGCATTAAGAAGTGCATATGTAGCAGTTAATGGCGCCGCGGCTTGGGCTAGCTTTATGTCCACATACTGTACAAGTGCTGGACAATTAAATATTAGTCAACTTCTTGTAGAATACAATGCTGCACCAGCTTATCAAAGTCAACTTGCTGCATTAATAACAGATGACGTTGCTATCATAAACTTATTAAATGGTAGTCCATATACTGCATCAGCAGTATTAGCTGGAACACAAATTATTACACCAGCACATATATCTGGATCACAGGCTGCGATTGCAAATGGTCAATACATGCTTGGGTTTAAAACATACTTAACAAACTCAGCTAATGCTAGCAGTGTTATCACGCCAAGCACAATTGTAACTACAGAAACAACAAGTGGATTTAAAGTATACACACTGAGTGATATTATTAATAGAATTACATCAATTGGTATAGCAAATATTACAGTACAAAATAGCAGTAATAGATTGCGTATAACTAAGACAACATCTACTCCTGGTGTTGCGTTTGATTTAATTATTGGTTCAGGAACAGCAAATGGTGATGTGGGTATACCAGCTGATACAACATCAGCAACTAGTAGTGTTGCATCAAGTACTCCAAATTTAACAATTGCACAAGTTGTTGATCAAATTAATGCAGCTAGCATTACAAGTATAACTGCTCAGATTAATAGTTCAAACACAAACTTATTACAAATAAACTGTAATGCCGCTACCTTGTTTATTGGTGGTGGTACATCAAATAGTGTAATAGGGTTGACAACTGGTGTTATCCTTGCTGGTACAACAACAACTGAAACTGACGTTAATCTAGACATTACTTCAATAATTGGAAAAATTAACAGTAAAGGAATTACTGGTGTTACAGCAAGTAATAGTAATAACAGACTAAAAATAACCAGTACAAACCCTATCCTTATTATTGGTGCAGGTACTAGTAACAGTTCAGTTGGACTTACTGCACTAACATATAGTGCAACCCAAAGTACAGTATCAAATGTATTTGAAGCTATAGTAAATAATAATGTAGTATTTCAACAAATGACTTATGATCCAAACTTGTTTAGTATATGGGTTGCTGATAATAGTTTCCAAGGAAACTTTAATAGGGGCTATGCCGTTTACCAAACAATGGACTTTGGAATGTATGCACATAGAATTTGTGCTGGAATCACTGAAGCAGACGATGCAGAAATTATTTTGGCAAATTCACAAGCACACAATGTATTAGTTGGTGATTATGTATTAATACGTGGTAGTAATAGTAAACCAAATATTGATGGAATACATAAAGTAACCAAAGTTGATACGTCATCATCAAATAAATTTTATATAGATGAATATATTGAAACGGAAGCTACAGAAGGAAATGTATATCCACTAAAAAATGTTACATTTAAAGACAAAGCAACATTAGACACTGAGTATAATACTAAGGTACTAAAAGGTACACCAAATTCAGGTGGTGCGTATAAATTTAACTTTAGTGGCTATAGACAAAATAATCAACAAACTCCCATTTATGCATATGTTAATGATGACAACACAGGCACACCAACTGTATATAAGTGGACTGGCACGTTTAGTAATACAGTTGGACATACAAATGGTGAATGGTTAGCAATTAGATCTATGCCAAATCAGGCTAGAAATGATCTAATAGAAAATGTTAAAATCTATGATGCTAAATCGCAAACTACGATTACTACTATAGAAACATTTGATCCAGCAAAAGGTATTATTCCTGGGTTTATTAAAAACGAAATTGATTTCATAGTAAGTAGTGATATTGCAACATATAATCATACTACTATTGACGGTCAATTAGATGAAGCTAGATGTTGGGGAGCAACCAATGTTGGACAGCGTTGGTGGGATATTAACAGTGCAATTTATTTAAACTATGAACAAGGTAGTATTGATTATCAACAAAGTAATTGGGGTAGATTGTTTGATGGTGCAAGTATTGACATTTATGAATGGACACGCAGTCCAGTTTTACCTGAACAGTGGGAACAATTTGTTAGTTTTGGAAACTTAGTTGATGGTAAACCAGCAAGCGGAGAAGCATATTCAGTAATGCTAGATGGCGAACAGTTGTATTATTGGGCAGAACAAACCTATTATAATAATAAATCCAACGAGAGTGAAACGTTTTATTACTTTTGGGTTAAGAACAAAACTAGCTATAGTGGACAAAGAAACTACAACACTTATCAATTAGCAAGATTGATGGAGAACCCTAGTGGATTTGATCTAAGTTGGTGTGCAGCGAGTAGCAGTAATTTATTGTTTATAAACAATGTAGACAATTATGTTAATAAAAACTCAGTAATACAAGTTAACCAAATATATGATAGTAATGCACTTCCGTTAAACGAATGGACATTATTAAGTGATGGTGATATTGACAGTGTTATTCCTGAACAGCTTCATATAAAAATGCGTGACAGTTTGTCAGGGTTTAATAACTATCAAGAGCGAGTGGTTTACACAGCGTGGAATGCAAGTACAACATATAGAATAAATGATGTTGTAACTGACGGTGGTAAATATTATGTAAGTACTTTCCCTGCCAGGATGTTTGGACAGGCAGTTATACCTGATAACATAAATCAACAACCAAGTCTAGATTCAGCAATGACATACTGGGCAGAAATTCAAGAGTATACGTTACCAGCCGAAACTGAGACAGACGATATCAATGTGTGGCGTGGACAAATGGTTCCAGATCTTAATTTACATGAGTTCAACAGATATGGGCAAAGTATTCGACCTGTACAATCTTTGTATAGGAACCTAGTTGATGCAAGACACAATTTTGTATATAGCTTAAACAAGTTACTTGCAGAAACACCAATTGTTTCTGATACAAGTAATTGGCAAAATACATTTGATCACACATTCACTAATGCAAACGTAACATATAGTGTAAACAAATATTGGAATTGGGTTGATTGGTCAAGAACGGATTATGATAGTAATGGAAACATAACATACCAATTTAATAAAAATACTACACCAACTTATACATATAATTCAATACAAGATTATTATGATAGTGTTGGTGTTGTAACACCATTAAATGGACAGTACATGCTAATTAAAAACGTACCTGGTCCTGATAGTAAAAATAGAAATGAAATGTATGTTTACAATAATGGCTGGACAATGTGTTGGAAAAAGTTAGGTACTATAGAGGTGAGCGAGGAATTATGGAACCAAAGTAAATTTGGTCATGGTTTTGACGCTGCTGGCTTTGATATTGTACCGTTTGATAGCGATAGTAGTGTTGTTATTAGTGAGCTGTTTGATTTAATAAGAACAAGATTGTTTATAGGAAAACATCAAGTAAAATATAATAAACTTTGGTTTGATATGTTAAACGAAGCAATCACACAAAATACAACAGATGACTTTGCCTTTAAAACAACATACGTTAAATTACAAGTCAACCGTCCGTTAAGTTTAACACAAACAAACTATGCAAATTATGATGTTAGCGTTGTGGAAGACTTTATAAATGATATTAAACCTTTCCATACTAAACTAAGAACTGGTATGGAGTCAACAACCCATGCTGAAGCAGTAGGAATACAAACAACAGAACAATCTAGAAATAGTGTTATTACAATGAAGTACGAAGACCATAGTGGAAGATCATGGGAAGGTGACACAACACTAAGTGGCGGAACGTTTACTAATTTGCTTGATAATGTTGACGCTATAACATTTACAACACTTGACGGAGATATAGAATATGTGTATAATGGAAATAACTTTGACCAAGCAGCATACGAAGGCTGGGGCGAAGAATTATATCCAACAGATTTCACAGAGAATATCTCAATAACAGTACAAACAAATAGTAGTGGTAGTACATATGATGGAAACAGTAGAGCATTTAGAATGAGCATATATCAACCTAACGATGTACAGATTAGCAATGTTATTGATGATGCGCAGAAAACATCATTAAGTAGCAGCGTAACAGCAACAGACACCACAATACCAGCGACAAGTCTAGCATTATTTGATAATCCAACTACAGATCCTGGAGTTGTATATATAAATGGCGAAAGAATTGAATATAGTGCAATAGACAATAATAATTTACTATATTGCATAAGAGGTACGTTGGGAACAAGTGCAAAAGCACACACTAACGGTTCAACTATAATACACAGTGGACCGTCGACACGTATTCCAACACTAGAAAAATTCTCACATTATGGTGATAATTTACGTATGGCATACAACGACAGCGGTACAAGCCTAAGTGCCACAGGAATTTCGCCAGAACATGCCTTCATTAGGAGTGCAGGGCCGGGATCAATATGATCATGGTATTTTAAAGTATAAATACTATAAATTGGAAGAAGAGATATGAGTTTATCACAGAGAGAAGACACAATGATTGGGATTGAAGGACATATTAAAATATGGGATCCTGTATCAGGTGAAGTATTAGTACGCAGACGCAATGCTGTTAATTTTGAAAATATGAGTATTGCTATAGCAAACTTGTTATCTAACAAAGCAGGATCTACAAGCACACATCAAATTGGGACTATGCGATTTGGTAATGGCGGCACAACTATAGATGGGCTTGGTACAGTAACATATAAAGTGCCAAATACTAGTTCATCATCAGGAACGTTATACAATTCTACACATACTGCTAATGTAGATGCAGCAGATGCATATAATAAAAGTGCAGTATCTCATACTGCCAATAATACATATAGTGACGTAGAAGTAACGTGTACATTAGACTATAATGTACCAGCAGGACAAGATGCCACTGATACAGCCACATCACAGACAGGAACATATATTTTCGATGAGCTAGGAATTTATAGTGCAAACGGTGACTTACTAACACATGTTGTTTTTCATCCAGTACAAAAGAGTGCTAATAGAAAAATTCAAGTAGTATACACTCTAAGAATAAGAACTAGTTTCCAGGATATATAATAGGAAAAAACATGCCATATACATTAGACTTTTCAGATAGTACAAAGACGCAAATAGTAGTAAACGATGGGACAGTTAACACTAGTACCAGTTTAAAACTTATTGGTAAAAATTATACAGCGTTTGGCGAAGCATTAAACGAAGATTTACTACATTTATTAGAAAATTTTGCTAATGGATCCGCACCCAGTAATCCTACTGAAGGACAACTTTGGTATGATACAGCAAACAACACACTAATGATATACGAAAGTGGCAAATGGTATTCAATTGGTGCTCCGGCTGGAGATACACGGATTGAATATAGAAATAGACAAGATACCTTATTAAATTATCATAAGACAATTGAGACTGTTGTTGATGGACAAATTGTTAGTATTATAACTGATGACACAACAGCATGGACACCGCATGCAACTGAATATTTGGAAGATAATGTAACAGCACTTACCACACAGTATCCAGTAATACAAGCTGGTATACAACTTAATAATACAGTTAATTATAAATTTAGAGGCATTGCCACAAGTGCAGAATATGCTGACCTTGCAGAGCGTTATGCAGCAGATGCAGAATATGATGCTGGTACTATTGTAAGATTAGGCGGGGATGCAGAAGTAACCCAAACTATTTTTGATTTAGATAATGAAGTGTTTGGAATAGTAAGTACAGCACCAGGATTTGAAATGAATAGTTCAGCAGGAACAGATACAACACATCCATTTATTGCATTAGCTGGCAGAGTACCATGTAAGGTAGTTGGGAAGATTAAAAAAGGTCAGAGATTAGTTAGCAGTGATATAACGGGGCATGCAAGAGGTGCAAGTCAATTAGAATTAGATGACTATAGAAGGATAATTGGTAGAGCTCTTGAAAGTAAAGATACTGACGAGGCAGGTACAATTGAAGTAGTAGTCGGAGTAAAGTAATATGGTGGCTAGCCCCAATACCGTTGTATTAGCATCGGAATACAACAGCGTTGCAGAAGTTGTTAACAAGATATTTGGTGACAAATATAGTACTGCATCTGTCACAGATGCTAATCGTGCATTAACACATAAGTTCGGTTGGGGTGCTGTAAATATAGAAGATGCATTAACTATTGGTACTGATATTACTGCTGAAAGATTGCAAGATTTAGTTGAACGCACAAATGTCAGTACAGATAGAACCATTTTACCTGATACTATATTAATTTTTAATGTACCTACAGGACGTACTGATGTTGTTAAGTATAGCTTAATACGTGCTGAAGATTTAAATTTAGTTGAATCAAAGTTTAATACCTTATTAATAAACAATAACCATTTAACAGTAGATGCAGCGAATGCTAGTAGTCTTATTATAACACCAACAGGTCCAGCATATAATAGGACCAGTGTTTGGCAACACCAATTAAATGGCGAGCATAAGTGGACATTCAATAGTTATAATCATGCTAGATATTTTTTCAACGGCGGCGGGCAACTTCGTGTTAGTATGAATATCACCGGTGGGTCAACTGCTGGTTATTATAACTGGAGTGATATTTTAAATGAAATGGGTCAGTTAAACTTTACATATGATAATGTTTTCGAAAGTGCTGCATTTACTGGTGGTACTAGTGAAGGCAAGGGGTTTTATGACCTAACCGAAAATTATGGTGATGGATCAGATGCTGGGTATCATAATGAAGGTCTACTTTATACTAGCAGCGGAGTAACAATAAGTGGTTATGGCTATGGTTATGGTTATGGGGGAGCTAGTGGCGATTACATATATGTAGACGGAGGCGGGTCTGCATACTCTGGTATTGGAATTAGTCCAACAGGATATAGTGGATATAGTGGATACGGTGGCGCATACCAAAGTATGAAATTTAAACTTTACGGAAAGTGGGCCAATGGTGGTAAGGAAGTTCACTTTAAACTAGTTCTTGATGATACTAGTTTAGCACAATATGTTGACGGTGTTACAACTGCCAATCTTAGTTTATTAATGCCAGATATTGTTACATATAAAGATGCAGAATTTGATGTTAATCCAGTACCCACATGTCAAGTTACAAATAGTTTTAACACAAGTGATGATAATACTCCATAAAGTTCCGTTGACATTTACTACTAAATAAGTTATAGTAGTAGTTAATTAACAGGAGAATATCCGTATGGACGAACGTTTAGAGAAAGCGTTAGAATTTGCTAATTATAGAACAACCTTAGGCAACCAAAAAAGACAAATTAGAAGTAGAATGAATGTCATACAAACTGTGCATTATGAAAAGGGCACGTTTATGGCTGATTCACATACTATTGGATTTGTTAACGCATTAATACAACATGGAAAAAAATCAAGTGTTATACTAGATATCAAAGATAATCCAATTTTGATTGAGGACTTGGAAGATTTTTGTCGTGAATTGCTTGAAGCATATCAGGCAGCAACAAATGAATATAAAACACAAATAGAAAAAATTAACAGAGCTCGAAGTGTTAAAAAGTTAATGGATTGGTAGAAAATGAGTAGCAAGCAAGGTGTTGCAATAATTGCCTACAACAATAGTCAGCTTGATTATCTACAATTTGCATCTATTGCAGCTGGATATGCTAAACTCAATATGAAAAATATTGAAGTCGCATTAATTACTGATACTGGCACGGTGTCCTGGATGGAACAGAGCATGACTGAGGATATGCAATCTCTGTTTTTTGATTATGTAATCGCACATGAAATTGACCATGATCCCAATCCACGTAAACATTATGACAGTCCTTGGACTGAATTTGCTGCACAGTTTAGTAATAAAAATAAAAATGACATCTTTAATCTTACTCCTTTTGATAAAACACTATTAATTGATAGTGATTATATAATACAAAATAATTTTTACAATTATTTGTTTGAAAGTGACGTATCATTGGGTATGCATCGTACTGCAAGGTATTTGGATTTTACACCTCCATATCTAAATGAGCAACAACTAAATGAAGCTGGCATTCATCACTGGTGGAGTACCGCTGTTTACTTTGATAAATCTGATGAGAGTAAAATATTCTTTGATATGTGGGCTCATGTTAAAGAAAATTGGGAGTATTATCATTTGCTCTATCAGTTTCCTCCTAGTTTATTTAGAACAGATTTTTGTGTAAGTATTGCTGCCCATATGCTAAATGGGTTTAATAGTAATAACCTGGTACATGATTTTAAAAATATTCCGCTTGTAAATATGGATCAGAAAGATGATTTAATCAGAGTTAAAAATATAAACGATTGGACTTTCTTGGCACATAATCGACAAGAACAATGGAAAAATTTATTAGTCAGAACTGAAAATGAAAATCTGCATATTATGAATAAACGTGCATTGGCTCGACATGCACCAGGTATTCTTAAAGAGTTAGCACACTCATTAAAAGTATTAAATGGAGATGAAGAGTATGAGTAGAGGATTCATAACACTGGGAATTAATACTGAAACTGACCAAATTCAATATAATTATGCATTAGCATGTAGTATTAAAAAGTGTGACCCTAATTCTGAAATATGCTTAGTGGTCGATCAGGGAAAACTTGACGATGTACCGGACGTATACCATGATGTTTTTGATTATATAACTGAATTAAAATTTGGTAATTCAGCATATAAAGATGGATTTCATGGCACGAATTTATGGCAAATGTATCATTGTTCTCCTTTCAATGAAACAGTGTATATTGATAATGATATGTTATTTTTAAATGTTGATATAGACCTTTTTTGGCAACAATTTAAAAACAAAAGTATAGCTATGCCTATTGTTGCTAGAAATTTTAGAAATGGAATTGCACAGAAAACCAGTAAATTTGAATTTGAAAGTCATTACAAACTATCACAACATTATAGTCATTTGATATACTTTGATAAATCAACTGATGAGGCTATTGAATGGTTTAAAATGGCAGATCCAGTTTTTCAAAACTGGCGAGATATGTATGCAAAAATATTCAATGAGAAAAGACCAGAAACTTTTAATAAGAATGTTTTAACAAATATTGTAACATACTTACTAAACCAAGAAGATAACATTGGTATTTGGATGGATGATTTTTATGATCTTGATAATCGTAGTCAAGGATTATGGCACTCTGATATTCCAAAAAACTGGACAGAAATGCTTAACAGTTGGTACACTGATGATGGTGATATAATTATAGAAAATCATAAATTGTCTTCTGGAATTATTCATTACGGTGACGAGCAATTTATAACGAAAGAAATAATAGATGACCTCAAACTTTCTGTCACTAAGTGAATATATAGTGGATAAACCTCCAGCTGATTACTTTGTATACTATGAAGAATGGGATGGTCAGGTTGTTGAAATTTCAAATAAACCAAAACCTAGCAAGCATTCTTATCTTAAGACTAATGACGACAATGCTAGAAAAATAATGCTTGGGGAATTAGACCCACGCCGTTTTGTTGTGTCTGAGAGTAAAGATGGATTCGTCTTGATGGCGAAAAGTAAAAAACTTACCATTAAAAAGGAAGAAGACCAACTTAGTATGATACCTGAGTATCATAACAAAAATTGTGACGTTAACATTATCTTGTATACAAATGATTGGAAAATGGAAGTAAATTTTAATCAAGACACAGTATATAGAATGACTGGTGCTCGACACGTTAAAAAACAAAGTTCGCAAAGTCAGTATAGTAAAATTAAATTTTATCTGATTAGTAAAAAGAACCCAAGCTATCTGATGTCTACATATGAAATTGATCCTATTGATCTTATGAATGATGGATTTCGTATTTTTGATATGAGTCATCTGAGAACGATATGTAGTTTAGATGATATACAAATTTTAACAAGAAGAATTTTTAAAAGTTATTCTATTAGAACTAAGGAATATTTTGTTGGTGCTGAGTATACAAGTAATAAAAGTCATAAACGATATCATGCTAAAATTTATGAACCTGGACAAATTCAAGTACCGACATTTGTAATAAGTAATACAACTAATGGATGGGTTATGCGTAGTAATTTTAGTGATCCACAGGAACATAAAATTTTTGGAGACTTGACTTTTTATATTACTAAAAAAGATCCAAATAGCTTATTATCAACAATAAAAATACCATTTGAAAAAATAGGTTGGAAACAAGAAATAAATTTAAACTTGACTGACAATGTAGATCAATGTAAAATATTAGTATCAGACAATATACGCAATATTACGTTTGCACAAGAGGAGATTACAATATGACAAATTTAGTACCAATTACTGAATTTGATATAATTTTTATTAGCTATGACGAGCCTAATGCTGATGAAAATTATTCAGACTTACTTGAAAAGGCGCCTTGGGCTAAACGAAGTCATGGAGTATGGGGAAGTGACGCCGCACATAAAGCCGCCGCTGCTATGAGTGACACTGAACGATTTATTACTATTGATGCTGATAATGTAGTAAAAGAAGATTTTTTCAATGTAGAAGTTGATATGGACCGAATCAAAAGCAATGACGTCATTAGTTGGGCAGGTAAAAATACAGTAAATGGTTTGGTATATGGTAACGGCGGTATTAAATGTTGGCCCGTTGATGTTGTTAACCGTATGCGTACACATGAAGCCGCCCCTGCAAGTGATAAAAGAGCACAGGTTGACTTTTGTTGGAATATTAACTATGTACAAATGAATAATATTTACTGTGATGTAATGAACAATGGTAGCCCACTACAGGCTTGGCGTGCAGGGTTTCGTGAAGGTGTTAAGATGGGACTAGAAGATGGCAATGTAGTTGATCCTGCAAAACTTAAACACATATATCGTGAAAATTATAAGAGACTGATGGTATGGATGAGTGTTGGCGAAGACGTTACTAATGGAATTTGGGCAATGTATGGTGCACGACTTGGATGCCAAATGACTAATATACAACGTAATGCATGGGATTGGAAAAATGTGCGTGACTTTGATTGGCTTAGTAATTACTTTACAACTGAGTTATTCCCAGAGTTTGAGGGCGGAAATGAATTGTGTGTAAACACTGGTGTATCATGGGATATTGACAAGGTAACAGCAAAAACTATAGAGATAGGCGAAAACCTTCGTTCAGTATTAGACTTAGAAATTGCAGATATGGGAAGGGTTGGCAGTAGATTCTTTAAGACCGTATACAAGAATCCACATAGATTGGGTGCAATGGTACGTGAAGAACAAGTCAACGACAGTATTGAATAGACATTATGGCTAAATTTTCAATTTCACGTAATCTTGACGGCGAAGATGAAATCAAACAACAATTGTCCTCTGTTAGTACCAGTTTTTGTTTAGCTAAGTGGCTACAAGTTAGTATACATTTACCCGCTGGACTTACACAAAGTTGTTATCATCCTCCTGTACACAATATCCCATTATCTGAGCTTGAAAATAATCCACGAGCACTTCACAATACTGTACATAAAGTTCTTGAAAGAAAAAAAATGTGGGAGGGAAAACGACCCACGGGATGCAGTTATTGCTGGAAGATTGAAGATCAAGGACATTTGAGTGATAGGCATTATCGAAGTGGAGAAGGCTGGGCGCAATCTGGATTTGATAAAGTTTTAGAAGGCAGTTGGGATGAAAACATTAATCCTCATTATGTGGAAGTAAACTTTAACCAAAGTTGTAATTTTAAATGTACCTACTGTAGTCCTCATCTAAGTACTGAATGGGAAAAAGAGATTGACAAATTCGGCCCAGTTAATATAGGCTATAATAAACATAATGATATTGATTCACTTGTTGATAAAGGACTAATGCCCATTAAAAGCACTGCAAAAGAAAACCCATATGTGGAAGCATTTTGGAAGTGGTGGCCTGACCTATATAGTGATCTTAAAGTATTTCGCATGACAGGCGGTGAGCCCCTTATGGACAAAAATACATTCAAAGTATTAGATTATGTAAACAAGAATCCTAATCAATTACTTGAGCTTAGTATTACTAGTAACATGTGTCCTCCTCAACCTAAACTTTTTGATCAGTTTATAACTAATATTAAAAATATCGAAAATGATATTACACAAGAAGTTTATAATGACTGGATTGATCGTGGAATTTTAAAAGAAGTTACTTATTTTGCTGAATCTGATCCAGATATTAATTGGCAGAATTGGCAAAGGGCTATTGTATTAGATGACTCTACTGTAGACGATCCTACTATTGATCCAAAAAAACAGCGTTTAACACTAGAAGATATTGGATTAGAATTTGACAGTAGAAACAGAACCGAACATGGAGATTTTTTGTATACACTTATTTGGTTTAAACCAGATGAAAATCTAGAATGGAAGTGCTTAGGTGCACCACCAAGCGATGAAGAAGGCAATCAGGGAGTCATGTTAAACGTTCCCAGAATCAAAAACTTTATGCTTTTTGCAAGTATAGATAGTGTGGGAAAACAAGCGGAATATATACGTAATGGATTAGATTGGCAAGTGTTTCAAGATAACGTACATAAGTTTTTACGTAATACAAAAAACAGTGAGATAACTTTTATTAACACTTTCAATTTTTTAAGTATCACTGGATTCAAACATTTTTTAGAGTATATACTAGAACTTAAAATGAAATTTAGTGAAAGTAAAGATCGATGTCGAATTTGGTTTGATATTCCACTACTCAGAGAACCAATTTGGATGAATGCAGACTTTGCTGTATTTTATCCAGATATGCTAGATATTCTAGACGATTGTGTTAAGTTTATGCAGCAAAACCAAGAGACGGAGCAAGGATTAGGGTTTACACAGTTTGAAATAGCTAAAGTAAAAAGAAACATTTCAATTATTAAAAATTCTAAGATTAAATTAGGCGATGCAAAAAATAGAAAGTTTCAATTTTATAATTACTTTAAACAACTAGATTCCAGACGTAACACAAGTTTTGTTAAAACTTTCCCTGAACTAAGTGCAGTATGGAAAGACTGCCAAAAAATAAAATATTAAAGGACATTAAATGAAAGATTATCTTTCTAATGCACAACGTACTAAAGAAAAGCTAAATGATATTAGTCCCAGCATGTGTATGGCTAAGTGGCTACAAGTTAGTCTGCACTTACCGCAAGGACTGACTCAGAGCTGTTATCATCCACCTACGCATAAAATACCGCTTAGTGAGTTAAAAAATAATCCTAAGGCATTACACAATACTCAAGAAAAAGCATTACAGCGTAAAGAAATGCTTGAAGGTAAAAGGCCAGCAGGATGTAGTTACTGTTGGAAATTAGAAGATCAAGGGGATCTGAGTGATAGACATTATCGAAGTGGGGAAGAATGGGTAGGAACTGACGGCTGGAATGAGGTATTGGAAGGCAGTTGGGATGAAAACATTAATCCACGTTACGTAGAGGTAAATTTTAATCAAGCATGTAACTTCAAGTGTACATATTGTAGTCCGCATTTGAGTACTGAATGGGAAAAAGAGATTGACGATCATGGAGCATTCCACTTAACAGACTTTGTGCATAATGATAAAGAACATTTAGACAAAATAGGACTGATGCCGATTAAAGGCGCTGCAAAAGAAAACCCATATGTGGAAGCATTTTGGAAGTGGTGGCCTGACCTATACAAAGATTTGAAGATATTTCGTATGACAGGTGGCGAACCTCTCATGGATAAAAATACATTCAAAGTATTAAAATATGTAAACGACAATCCTAATCAAGATATTGAAATTAGTATTACTAGTAATATGTGTCCTCCTCAACCTAAACTTTTTGATAAATTTGTTGAACATCTTCAAGAGATAGAAACAACAAGGATCTGGGAAGATAAAAATAAAATTAATCCTTATACTGATAATAACTTTTTTGTTGCACCTGCTATCAAACATTTTAATTTGTTTGTTAGTTTTGATAGTGTAGGAGAACAAGCTGAATATATTCGTACTGGTATGGATTATGATGTCGTGTTAAATAATACAAAGCGCATATTATCTGAGACTACAGGAACTAGTGTCACTTTTATTAACACATTTAACTTACTAAGTATTCCGAGAATACAACAATACTTACAAATGATATTAGATCTTCGAGTAGAGTTTGGATTTGATAATCAAAATATTGTAAATGATTCTCCTATTGATGAAACAGGAAAACACCGAGGTCCATTTGTGAGATATCAGAGACAACGTATATATTTTGATATACCTTATCTTAGGCAGCCTACATGGATGTCTGCACAGAACATACATTATATACCTGAGGTAATGAAGTATATGGAAGATGCTGTAGAATTTATGGAAAGTAATCGAGCTAAAGAAGATTATGATACAACTTTTCATGGATTTTTAGATCATGAAATTGAAAAAGTTAAAAGGGACATTGCATGGATTAAGTCGGGAGCAGAATCGATTAGTGAAGATGAATTGCAACTTCGGCAGAAACAGTTTTGGGAATATTTTAATCAAATTGATGATAGAAGAAATACAAACTTTATTGAAGTATTTCCAGAGCTTAGTGGTTGGTGGAATGATTGTTATACATCATCTTAGAAATTAAATAGAAGTATTATAGAATGAAGGACAAGTAAACATATGCGTAAACACAGCGAATCATTACAGGCATATAAAGAACGTATGATTGATAGTATTAGTACTAGTTATTGTGCGGCTAAGTGGTATAATGCTACTATATGGTTAGGTCATGGACAAACTACTAGTTGCCATCACCCACCAGGACATTGGATCCCATTGGATGAACTTGAAAAAGATCATACTGCTATTCATAATACATCTCATAAGAAAAAAATGCGAAAAATGATGCTCAAAGGCGAACGACCTGCTGAGTGTGAATACTGTTGGAAAGTTGAAGACATGGGTAAGGATCACATCAGTGATCGTGTGTTTAAAACTGAAATTTTCAAAGACGAAGATATAACCAAAAGTACAGAGATGCCGTGGGACGACAATGTTATGTTGCGTACACTTGAAATTTCTTTTGATCGTGCTTGTAACTTAAAATGTTCATACTGTAATCCAGCATTTAGTACAGCTTGGGTTAAAGATATCAACGACTATGGTGCTTATCAAAATATTCAAAGTGACGGTCGTGGTCATTTCTCAGATACTGCTCCTTGGGCAGAACCAGCAACAAAGAAACAAGAAGACAACCCATACATACAAGCATTTCATAAATGGTGGGAGAACGGATTAGCAGACAACCTTGAAGAAATTCGTATTACCGGCGGCGAGCCTATTATGCATAAAGGCACGTGGAAATTGTTCGATTGGTTCGAGCAGAATCCTTATAGAGGCAGACAAATGAGATTTGCTATTAATAGTAACTTGTCGCCACAAACACCTAAGGTACTAGACAAGTTAATTGAAAAGTCTTGGCATGTTCCTAACTTTGAAATCTACACATCTATGGAAGCGACAAAGCCACAAGCAGAATATATACGTGATGGACTAGATTATGATTTATGGATGAGTAGTATTCATCGTGTTCTTAAAGAATCAAATGTATCTAAATTACATATGATGATGACAATCAATTCATTGTGCTTAACTACTATTACAGAGTTTATGGACGAAATGTTAGACTTGCGTGAAACTTATGGTCGTCGTGCGCCTACTATGACATTAAACATTTTACGTTTTCCTAGTTTTCAAAGTTGTGCAATTATTCCAGTAGAAATTAAGCGTCACTATAAAGATAAGCTACAGTTATGGTTTAACAGTGAACGCCCTCAACAAATGTTAAATGATGGAGAACGTGCTAGTGTACAGCGACTTATAGACTATTTGGACATTGTAAAAACTCCTCACAAAAACACAGCAGATATGCCTAAACTATACAACGATTTTAAAGCATTCTTTGCCCAATATGATGTGCGTAGAAATAAAAACTTTGTAGAAACTTTTCCAGGTCCATTTGCTGAATGGTTTGAAAGTATTGATGCAATTGTGCCAACTCGTAAACAAATCGAAAATAAAGAAACTATCTTTGTAAATGATAGAGCTGGTGATCCAGCCACTACTGAAGAATATACAGGTGGTGATGACGAACACGAAGCAATAGGCGGATGGGATACAAAAACGGATGCGTTAGGTGGAGTTGAAGTTTGAAAGAAGATAATGGAGTAATTTGCGCTGCGCCTTGGGTACACTTATACATACACCCAGACGGTCAAGTAAATCCTTGTTGTACTGCACAAAGTATTAACTATGGAAATACAAATGAAATGTCTGTGCAAGATGCTTGGCGAAGTGATACTGCGAGTAATTTTAGACAAGATCTTCTCGATGGTAAATTACAAGATGCTTGTAAGTTTTGTTATAATCAAGAAAAATTTGGAAATGGGAACAGTCTAAGAACACGGTTGAATAATGATTACGGCGAGTTAATAACCGAAAATACAACACCTGACTTTGCATTAAGATATTTAGATATTCGAAGTAGTAATATGTGTAATATGGCTTGTGTAATGTGTGGGCATGCTCTTAGTAGTAGTTGGTATGAAGACGGATCTGCACTAAAATATCAAGTAAAAGAGGGTGCCAGTAAGTTTATTACACTATCCAATAATACAGAGCAAGACATTTTAACAATTGTTGATAACAAACTAGAAGTAATTTACTTTGCAGGCGGTGAGCCTTTGATGACACCATATCATTACACATTATTAAATGAAGTAGTGCGCCGAGGATTGGCGTCTAATATAAAACTTGAGTATAACACTAACTTGTCAACACTAAAATACAAAAAAATAGATATACTAGACCTATGGAAACAATTTAAATGGGTTAGTATAAGAGCAAGTATCGATGCAGTCGACGACATTGGTGAGTATCAACGCTACGGAAGTAATTGGGAGAAGATTGTAAAAAACTGGCACACAATAAAAAACGAAATGCCAGAAGTACATGTACTTCCACAAATTACAATAACAAATTTAAGCATAAGGAATATACCAAAATTCTTAGATTATCTTGTTGATCAGATGCATGTGGACCCATTTCATTGGCGTGCGCCTAAGGGAAGTCAGCAGTTTACATATAATATGGCAGTAGAGCCTAAACGATTTTCATCTGTTAATTTACCCAAACCTATCAAAGATATGTATACTACAGAACTTTCAGAGTACAGAGATAATTTAGATATAGCTGATGAAAGAAGAAAAGTAGTAGATGCTTGCTTAGAACATATGAATAGTGCAGAGCCAGAGTTATGGCATTTTAGAAACGGGTTAAAATTTCTATCTAAATTAGATATAAGAAGAAATAACAGTTGGAAAAAACTATGGCCTGAGTTTATGGAATATGATATTGACAAAAATTAAACCAAAATGGAATAACGATGGAAGCTGTGCGGCAGATAGTGAAAACAAAACGTTTTGTATGGCACCGTGGACACACACCTATATTAGTCCACAAGGAGAGCGCAGATTATGTTGTGCCAGTAGAGAAGAACACGCCTTTCAAAAACAATATATAGATGCAACCAATGACGAAAAGTATGGCGAAATACGTGAAAGTGAGACAGACGCTGATAAGTTTAATCCACTTACACTAGAAGAACATTGGAACAGTGAATACATGCGTGACATACGAAAAAAACTAATGGCAGGAGAGCGTATTAGTCAATGTGATGTATGCAATGATGATACATTGTCGTTAAGTTCATATCGTAAATGGTTCACTGGTGTCTTATTCAAAGACAAAATACAAGAAGCATTTGATAATACAGATGATGATGGCTATACAACTATGCCTACTATATCATTTGACTATCGTTATAGTAATTTGTGTAACTTTAAATGTCGAATGTGCGGCGAGCAATTGAGCAGTGCATGGGAAGCTGAAAAAAAGAAACATGATTTATGGAGCCCTGAACACCAACCATTTATGATTCCTGAAGTTAAAAAGAAAATGAATAACTTCCAAAAGCATGTAGCTGAGCCTGAATTTAAACAAGCTATCAGTGATGGTATTGTAGAAGAAATATATTGGGTAGGCGGCGAGCCACTAATGTATGATATGCATTGGTGGGCACTAGAAGAAATGACCCGTAACGGCAGTGCGAAAAATTGTTACTTGCGTTATAATAGTAATTTATCAAGGATTGACTTCAAGGGAAAAAACTTGTATGATTACTTACCACAGTTTAAAGATTGGCTAATGTGTGCAAGCATTGATGGTACAGGAGATATTGTAGAGTTTATTCGCAAAGGCATTGTATGGGAAGAATGGCTTGATAACTTTAAGCAAGGATTAGCACTACCTGGCGGCAAAGAAAAAATGCGTTTTGATTTAACTATTACTGGTCCAGGTATGTTTAGTTTACGTGACTTATTTGATTTAAGTTTAGAATTAGATGTAAGTATGGAAACTAAAATTATGTTTGCATTTCATCCTGACATTGTAATGAGTCCGTTTGCATGGCCAAGGCATATATTAGATCGTAAAATTGATCAATTACTTGCGTATATGGAACCACGTGCTACACATCGACAAATGACTCTTGTAAATACACTTAGTGAAATGAAAAATCGTCCGACATTTGCTGAACAATTTCCAGACACACATGAGCAAAAATTTAAGAACGGTAAAGGTTATCAAGATAGGTTAGATCAAATTAGACAAGAACAGTTTAGATTAAAAGACATTTATCGTGCTGACCCTGAGTTGTATGACTGGTGGTGTAGATATGAATAAGAATCTATGTGCTTTAGCATGGGGGCATACTAGTAGTGAGCCTAGTGGGTTTGTTAGAAGTTGTTGTATTGCTAAAGATCTTATTGTACAAGACCAACGTAAAATGAATGTTGCTGATGATAGCATACACGACATTATAAATTCAGAGTTTATGATTCAACTTAGAAAAGATATGTTAGAGGAAAAATATCCTAGTAACTGTAATACTTGTTGGAATGATGAACGTAATGGTAAACAAAGTAAGCGTTTAATATACAATGATATCTTTAAGACGTTTAATATAAATGTAGATTATAATAATTTACAAGTTATACCCAAAGACCTACAAATAAACATTGGTAATGTTTGTAATCTAAAGTGTAGAACTTGTGGCCCGACACACAGTACCAAATGGAATACTGAGTGGAATGATCGTGTTCACAAATTTGATCATCGAGAGATGTCTGTAGACTTTAACAATAAAATTACAAGTAAGATGTGGACTGAGTTGGATGACTGGAGTAAAACAGTACAACGATTAGAAATAATGGGTGGTGAGCCGTTGTACAGTAAAGACTTTAGAAAACTCGTAAACATGCTAATTGATAATGGAAATAGTAAACATATTAGTCTTAATTTTAGTTCAAACGCTACAGTGTTTGATGAAGATTTTGTAAACAAAATGCTGGATAATTTCGAGACAGTTGGACTTAACATTAGTATAGACGGTATAGGAGATCATTTTAATTATATACGCCATGGAAAAAGTTGGAATCTAGCAGACGATAATATTAGAAAGTTTAGTGAACTTCAACAAAGTCAGGGAGTACGACTAGGTATTAGTTTTACTGTGACTATTAGTACACTAAACATATACTATCTGCCTAGGATTCACAAATACTTAAACCAATTCCCTGACACATATATCTTTAATAACATAGTTTATTATCCACAACACTACGATATTAGGCACATACCACAAGAGTATAAATCAAAAATTTCAAATGAATTAACAGACGAGTCACTTGTACCTATTGTTAATCATTTACAACAACCAGGTGACCATCAACAATTTACTAACTTTGTACAAGAAACTAGAGGAGCAGACCAATACCGTAAAGAATCTTTCATACAAACATTTCCAGAGCTTTATAGCATTATAAAAGAGAGTTATGATGAAAGATAACATGTGTATACTCCCATGGATTCACTTACATGCTTTTGCTAATGGCAAAGTTTATCCCTGTTGTTTAGCATCTTATGATTATAGTGTTGGTAATTCACGTGAGTCTAGCTTTACAGAAATTTGGAACAGTGAGCGTATGAAAGAATTACGTTTAACAATGTTGGCAAATAAAAAACATGCTGCATGTAATAAATGTTTTGAAACAGAACGTTTTGGTAGTACTAGTATGCGCCAACATATGAACAAATCATTTAGCCATAAATTTTTAAATATCGATTCAACATTGCCTGATGGCACCGTTGAACAAGTGGATATGTCGTATATGGATATAAGATTTAGTAACATATGCAATTTTAAGTGTAGAAGCTGTGGACCAGACTTTAGTAGTATGTGGAAGGACGAATGGGAACAAATGAACGAGGGCTCTTGGCCACGTATTACGAGAGTAAAAAATACGATTGAAGAAATTTGGGATGATATCGAAACTTGGATTGATACTGTTGAAAAAATTTACTTTGCAGGTGGTGAGCCATTAATAATGGATGAGCACTATAGAATCTTAGAATATCTTATTGAAAATAACAAAACAGATATTGAACTAAGTTATAACAGTAATTTGAGCAAGCTCGTATATAAACAACATAATGTGATTGATCTATGGAAGCATTTTAAAAGTGTTAGAGTAGAAGCAAGTTTAGATGGTTACGGAAAGCATGCTGAATATATTCGTCGTGGCACAGTGTGGAAAGATATTGAGAATAACATAGAGCATCTTAGAGCAACTAGTCCAGAAGTTGATTTTAAAATAAACTGTACTGTTAGTGCTTATAATGCATTACACTGCATTGATTTTTTTCAGTATTGTATTGATAAAAAATGGGTAACAAAAAATGATTTTTTTATTAACATTGTACAATTTCCTGAACATCTAAGGGCACAAGTATTGCCTGATTCTGTATTACAAATAGCACTACAAAAGGTAGATAAGTATATACGAGATTATAATATTACAGACACTCATTTTATCCAGTTAGAAGCATACAAGAAATTTTTGCTAGATAAAAAAGTAGATAAGTTTAATTACTTTGTAAGTTGGTCTCGAAAACTGGATGAAATACGATCTGAATCGTTAAATGATATTTTGCCAGAGCTTGAGGAATTTTATGAGTAATACATTTTGCCCCCTGTTATTTCAACACTTAGCAACACACCCGCACGGCGGCGTTACTCATTGTTGTATTGCTGATCACAGACAGGCACTCAGCAGTAGTAGAACAGACAACAAGTATTTTAATCTAAATGTTGATACTGTACATGATACTATGAATAGTGATACATTTAAACAAGCAAGATTGCAGGTATTGGAAGGTAAAAAGCCTAAAGCATGTATGCGTTGTTTTAGCGAAGAAGCAAAAGGTATGACTAGTAAACGTCTAGAGGAAATAAAAAATTATCCCGAATATACACAAGATGTAGCTCAATTAGCAACTGATGCGCAAGGCTACATACAAGATGTACAACTAGAATTTGTAGAGCTACGTCTGGGTAATACTTGTAATGTTGCTTGTAGAACATGCAATCCGGCAAGTAGTAGTAAGTGGCGTAATGATTATGACAAATTACAAAATAGTTTATCATTCAAACTAACTGATTATAATACAATGCAAGGCTTTCGTTGGCCGGAACGTGAAGAGTTTTGGGAAGATTTACTCAAACATTGTGATAATGTAAAAACGTTTTATATTAATGGTGGTGAGCCTATGTTAATCAAACAGCACTTTAAGTTCTTAGAACGACTTGTTGAATTAGGCAAAACTGATATTAAGCTATGGTACAATATTAACATGACATTAATGAATGAGAAAGTTATTGAGTTATGGAGAAAATTTGATCATGTAAAGGTTAGTTGTAGTATAGATGACTTGGGTAAGAGAAATGAATATATTAGATATCCTACCAAATGGGACGATGTAATGAAAAATTTCCTGCGTCTTAAACAAGAGGATTTTGAACTAGACGTAACACAAACCGTGAGCTTTATGAACTATAGTACTTTAGGAGACTTTTATGACTTCTTTCATAGAGAACATGGAGTATGGGTACACCATAACTATGTATACGATCCAGCTATTCTAAGTCCAGCAGTACTTCCCAAGGAAATTCGAGATCTTGTACATACAAAATTACATAACTCTTTTCCAGAGTACAAAGTAAATGAGTTAACAAATATGTTTGGCGGTCCAGACAGACCAGAAAAATGGAAACATGCGTTAGAATATACACTGCGGCTTGATAAAATTCGTGGACACAACATACAAGATTTTTTGGAAGAATTCAATGAAAAGTAATAAGCTATCTATATTTTCAGATATTAAATGGAACGGGCAAGCGAAGGGATTACCAATCGGTCCTCAATGCCCAGAAGAGAATTGGCAATATGATATGCCTACTAGGTCTGACATAACAAAATATGTGAATAATGAAGGATTGGTTATTCCTTTATTTGGAGATAGCTTTATATTTGGACAAGGCTTACCTCATAATGAAACTATCGACGCTAATTTATCTAAATTAGACCCTAAGAACTGTTATCTTAATTTTGCTAATCCTGGATCTAGTAATGTCGATATTTTAATGAGATTAGAACAATGGATAAACACACATCAAGATAGTCCTGTGATTTTTGTTGGACTAACTGATGGATTAAGAGATACCATATACTATAATACCGAGTATACACAGATTGGTGATACGCCAGATATTAGTATATTTGATAATAACAATCAATGGGTTGAAAAATTAGTACCTAATCATCGTATTTCTAAAGAACGTATTCGGGCTTCCAGCGTTCCAGAAGTGTTTAAGTATGCGAAACAACAATGGGATCATTATTATCAATACCAAGTGACACCAGTAACAAATTTAATAAATTTACAATTAGCAGTTAAAAGATTATACTGGATATCACGTGCGACAAATATACCTATCTATTATTGGTTACCTGATAGATGTTTACACTGGCTTAATAACCAAGATACCTCCATATTTCGTGAGCAACTTAGTAAATTAGAACAATCTAGCAACCTAAGAAAAATAAAATACATTTTACCCAATGTTAGAAACTATTGGCTTTCAGATACTGATGCACATTGGAACACTGAAGGTACTTCAATTGCTAGTGATAATATTTGGAAAAAAATAAATGTACACATTCAATGAACTCCAATATTTAGATTTAGAAGCGAGCAGCTTGTGTAATGCTTTATGTGCTATATGCAACAGAAGATATTCTGGCGGACAAAAAGTTGAAAATATGGTAGAAACATACATTACATTTAATCAGTTCAAAGATTGGTTTAACCTAGACTTTCTAAAAAATCTTAGAGGTATTAGTTTGTGTGGAAACTATGGTGATCCAATGACAAATCCTGAGTTGTTGGATATACTAAGGTACACAAAGGACATTAATCCAAAAATAGAAATTACTATGAATACTAACGCCAGCGGAAGAACTCCTGAGTTTTGGGCTGAGCTAAGTGAGATAATTAATACCAATGGACATCTGACATTTAGTGTCGACGGTTTAGAAAATACAAACTGGATCTACAGAAGAGGCACTAAATGGGATAAAATTATTACAGCAATGGAAAGCTATGCTAGCGGTCCGGGTCATAGCAAATGGGAGTTTTTAGTTTTTAAACACAACCAACATCAAGTTGAAGAAGCTAGACAACTAGCAGAGAAGATAGGAATCACTGAATTTTATGCAAAGGAAGCATTTGGATTCGAAGACACAATGATTAACAATAATAAAAAGTCTAGTTTTGGTGTATACAATGAACAAAACAATTTCCTATATAGTATTCATGCACCTGATGGAAAGTCTAATAATACAGAAATAATTCAAGATATTGTTGACGGTAATCAAAATCCAGATACAAAAAACAAACATGTTAAATTTAAATACAATGCATCAACTCCATTGAATGAGTGGGAAGTTAAGTTGGGTAATACTTGTATTGATTGCCAAGTACTTAATAAGCGAAGTATTTTTATAACATCAGAAGGCTTGGTATTTCCTTGCTGTATGACAGCAGGAAAATTATATGCACCTGGTACGCCAGAAGCTGTACAACTTAGAGAATTTGTAAACAGTGGAGGCCGTGATAAGATTAGTTTGAATAACAACACATTAGAGTCTATTGTTAATAGTAAAATATTCCAAACTGATTGGCCAGACAATTGGCGAGATAATGACATCACAAACAAAAGATTGAGAGTATGTAGTATGTTTTGTGGTACTGAAACAAATCAAACATGGAAAAAAGTCAGCGAAAGTGTTAAAAATAAATAGAGTTTACTTTTGTTAACTACTTACCATCCATTATTACTAGTAGTTACTATAGGATTGCAATTAATAAAATGATCATAGTTGTATCTTAACTGAGGTACAATATCACGTAGATGCTTTAACCAAACATCTTCTGGTATTTGTGATAATCTTTTCATTTCCTTAGCTATCATGTTTGCTCTAGTGGTTGGACATAATTCATTATCATAACTATGATTTATAAATCCATCAAATGTTTTATATCCTTTTTCTTTGATCGCTGCAACTGTTCCTGCACAACCGTGTACTAAAAACATTTGACCTGCGGCAAACGGTTTATAAATTTTTTCAGATAAGAATGGCCTAAGCGTAGAAGTATTATGTACTAGATTTCCCGGTATAGTTTCATTGACAAGCATAAATTTAGTATCAAATATATGCTCCCATGTTAAAAACCCAAGTGCTAAATTAGTATCTAATGTATTGTCATCACATGTTATATTTTTATCAATCGAATAAGCCCAATCTATTGTATCTTTGTTCAATAGTCCTGGATGTGATTTTTCTACAATACTAACTATATAATCTAATTGCTTTAATACACTTTTTAACTTTCTATTACCATCTACTAGAGTTCCCAGTGACCAATACATATCTTTCAATAAATCGTTCTCTTTTAATAACATGGCCATAGTCATACGGGCATGTCTACGTCTACGCATATACGAAGTACATAACTTCTGTCTTGGTTTTAAATCCAATGAGTGTTGTATTTGCTGTTCAAACATACGCTCATTATTTTTATCACGGGCTATGTGAGTGTGTAAATTGTGTTCCCAAAAATTATAGTATAAAGATTTCACTTCAGTGAATGGAGGCTTGTTACGGAGTCTATATATAGATGTAATCCAAACAAGTCTTTCTTTCGGTATATTAAAAATCTCACACACACGATCAAATAGTATATTATCCCAACCTTCAATTGAATGATCAACATATACTAATGTATTTTCGTTTTTAATTGCTTCTCTAACTTCTATCGGTAGAGAATTAAAAGTACGCTTATCTTTTTCTATTCGTTGTGTTCTTAGTTCTTCATGATTTTTTGGTATACTAAATGTAAGAGTTTTTGGATCTCCTAAGAATTGTTCATCCTCTAAGAAATCAAAAAGCCTTTTTGCAGACTCAAAATATATGATTCTATTAGGTACTATTTTAGTATGAGAATGCTCTTTATACGTATGAATTGCTTCAAATACATTCTTTTGATATTCTTGAAACAATACTATTCGACTAGAATTTAAATCGTGACCATTTGCAGTAAATGGACCCCATAGCATATTATTCATTCGATATATGCCCCATACAAATACGGATGGGTAGAATTTATATCTGTTAATTGATCTATAGTTATTTCATTAACAGGTTCTCCCAATCGTATACGACCGTACGTATGCTTGGGATCATTAACATCAATATATTCAGACAAATTATTTTTGTTGACCCAGTACTCTGCATGCCTTTTCATTGCTCTACTACGAGCTTTGTAGAATTTTTCATTTTGTCGTCCCCGATGTTCTACTGTAAAAATCATACTAGGTAAAATAAACTCTTGTGGACTTACTTTTTTTAATTTAACTAATTCAATGTCATTGGTGACACGACATGTATGAAAATCTTTCCCTACAGTAGCATAGTCAATGTATAGTATTCCACTTTGAATAGCTTCAAAATTTGCATAGTCTTCTGTCGTTAAACGATAATGTTCCTCAATTCTACTATCTGCTCTAATAACTGTATGTCGTAACGGTGACGTACTAGCGCCACTTTCCATTTTATGAACTAGGTAATTTATTCTTTCTAATAGATTATAAAGTTCGATATTTTTTTCACTGCTATTGTTAGCATGACTTGTGTCTTCAAAATATTCATGCAATGCATTTAATTTGGCCAATTGTTGATCATCTTCGTTAATTACGATTACAATATCATCTGGAATTGGATATTCAGGCCAGTTTTTTGTGATAGTTTCAATTGTTGCCAACATTTCTTTTTGGTTAACAACTAATTGTTCTTTACTGATTTCCTCATATACATTGTATATAATTGATCTTGTATTGTCAACGGTTTTTGTACGTTCCCATTGGTCTAAAAATATACGTGAATATTCAGTATCTACTACATTGAATTTAATAGTTTTTAGAGAATGTAATTGATTATCGAGTATTTCGTCAGCACTAGTTGTAAGTTGGCTAGAGCCATTGGGATCAGTATTATCAAACTCTGATCTTGGCAATTCACTAAATGCTAAGGTTATCTGTGTCATAGTATATCATTTCTAATGCTGTTTTGTAAGGCTTATATAAATTTGCAACTTGTTTGTTATGATTAACCACTTCAAGACATTCATCTAACAATACTTGTTTGTTAATTAACCTATCTAATTCTTTTATCATTGAATCCATACGTGTGGTATCATCTTGTGCGTCATAACTGTGATCTACGATATTATCGTAGAAATTAAATCCAATATTACGAAGTTCCTGAATCTGATGCTGATGCCCGCATAGTACAAAAGGTTGAGGGAATAGCAAATTTTTTAAAGTTTTTTCAGTAACAAACTTCTTATCTAATCCTTGATAACTGCACTCGCTTACCACTGCAACCTTACTACGTGCAAAGTTATTAGGTTCTATTTCCCACCATTCATAAACACTTTGTAACTTTGAATCCAGCGGATTACTTTCTATCCAATCGCTATCGTATATGTATTCGCCAGGGGTTCCTGTTTTCATAGTACAAACACTTGTTTGTGTTGTATACAAATTTCTTAGTTTGTTTCTAAGTGTTACTCTAAAATCACGAGGACGTTGTTGTAAACAGATAAATTCAAAAAGCCAATCCTGTGATGCTCGTTGCTGTGATATCTGACTCACAGTATCTGTGTGCATTTTATCCCAATTTTGATTCGCGACTTCAACTACAAAATGATCTTTTATTACATTGTATTCAGTAACTGAATTAAATCCTGTATTACCTGTAACATAATAAACTTGTTCTCCGGATATTTGGTTTCTATTTAAAAAATTACAAATACCAGGATGTACCCATTCTGTTTCAAAACCTTCTATAGAATCATCTATTATTATACTACACTTTTTATTATGTACACTTTGTATTATTTCCAAGGGCAATATAATATCATCTAACCAATTAAATAATCCTTTATTAGAATTTACGTATCTACCTGGTGGAGCATCCCGATCAGTGGTAGCAATAAAAAATACAAATTTTTCATCTTGGGCTGTGCGTTGACGTACATACTGACGATATAGATATCTTTGACTATAAGCGTCTAATTTTGTTTTATAAAATTCAGCTGGTATCATATGTTATTACTCGTGTACAAATTGTAGTTGTTATTGAGGGCAAATCTATAAGCGTCATGGATTATTTCTTGTTCATTATAACCTGTACTGGTTAAGTTTATAGCACAATCTATTAGTACACTACAATTAAAATGTTGTTGCATTGATTTTATTCCAAGCGGTCTATCTAATATACATCCAGGCAAACTAGCACCTGCATACACAAGTTCTGTTGTGTTGTGTTTTACTAAAAATTCAAACACACTATCCTTATCCCAATCAATAATACTGTTGGAATGATCATTTGTTGTTATTTCAAGCAACAAGTTAGGACTAGTCCACGGCAAATTAGTAGTCTGCCATTGATTTGTAACTAGATCTTTGTGTGTATTATAGCAAGCTAGTACAACAGGCCCTTGCCATCTTTTTATTACATTACTTAATCTATTAACAGTTTGTTCTAGTATGTTTTGAAATCTTGTATGCCCAGGATGATATCTATCCCACATATCAATAATTATCAGTGCTTTCATTGGGTATCCATTAACTACATACTTATTTATATAAATAGTATTTAACATATATAGAGGATCTTTATAATTATGAATATGGTAACACTAATATATTCTTGTGGTGATGAAAGTATTTCGCTAGACTATACTTTACAAACAGATCACACTGTAGTAGAAAAATGGTTAAAACTTTGGAAATTTTATAGAGATACGGGCCATGTAGATTTTGAAATGAATAGTGAGTCACCAACAACTATTAATTCTCTCGACTACTACCATAATGAAGTTTTTGTTAGATGTCAAAGTTTAGTCAATCAGTACGGTGTCGATATTGTAGAAGGATGGGACAAGCCGCCGTATACTCAGGAAATGCTAAATGTGATTCACGACGATTTTGCTGAAAATGTAAATATTGTTAATAGTAATGATGACCCTGAATTTAAAAAGATCTTAATTGAATTAAATCATCAGATACACACACTAGAAGCTGCAATGTCTTCTGGTAATGGACTACAAAGTTATTTAAGAAGTGTATTAAAACAATGGCATGCAGCGGATGATCCGCAAGATTTAAAATACCTAACACAAGATGATCAAAAATCAAAAAATACTGACTTTACAAAAAAACATTGTTTATTTTTAAGTTATGCCAGTCTGGGTAAAGATTTAGAAATGATATTAAATGATAAACATTTTCATTTACTTGAAAGACAGGAAATGGTTCCTAAGGAAACTGTAAGCCCGTGGTTTGCTATCTGTGTACCACAATCTGATAATATTATCACTAATACAGAACAAACAGATAAAGAAAGAATTGAATGGATGAATAAACTTGCAAAAGAGCATAACATTGCACAATACGGTGTAGACGTTAATCATTGGATACACCGTCCTGGACGTCATATTATGGGAATAAATCATAATGGATCTCAGAAGGACAGGCAATGGTTTTTGAAGTATGGGCAACAGTGTACACTTGACAAAATAATTTTTGACACTGATATTGTTAAAACATCAGTTACATTATCAAATAATACTTATTCTTTCAAATAATAATATACTCTCTATACTGACATTTGGGCTGTTTCCAACTCATTGGTCCATCCCTTATTTTTGCGAGCAAAGTTCAGAAAAGCTATCCAGTCGCCTTCGAATCGCTCTTGTATATTTTTATTTGTAATCACGTAGTTCGTTTCTTCTAATTCTAATTTTTTATTTTCTACAATATACTCATATAGGTTAGCATCACATCTGATTACATGTTTGTGTTCGCCTTTTTGTCTCTGAATTTTTTCCTGAAGATCGATAACTTGACTTAGCATAGGGTCAAATTTATCCAACAAGCTATTTGCAACTTCATAAACTTCTTTAAAGAATTTTGCTCTACGGTATTGTCCAATATCTACTAATACTTCTCCGTATATAAATCCTGCTATAAAGTATTGGAATTGTAAATCTGCAGCATGTTTCCCCCATTTTTGTAGGTGCGGGTAATAGACACTGTCTTCGTTATTCAAGAATGTTTCTAGTAAAGCCTCATAGAAATCTTTTTGTTCAATGTTATGATACTTTTCTAAGTAACGACTAAGAAGATGCGTAAATCCGTTTGCTTCGAGTTTGTTTGTTAACCAGGTCCACAACCACACACGACTCATCATGTTTTCTGGCATAGTACGTGTGCCTACAACCATATCTTGCCATTCGTCTACATAGTTACTAAAATAACTTTTTACTTTCTTTGTGATAATTCCATATTTCTCTTTATATACAGGATCATTCATTTCACTATTTTGCAACAATGCAAGTGGATAACTTTCCACAATGAAATCATCTTTTAGTAGTTGGCAAATACCTTCCTTCCAACTTTCGTATGTTTCTTCCGGCAATCCAACAATCATCTCAGTACTAACACTAATACCAATCTTACGTGCATCATCTACAATATTATCCAGTTGCTCACCATTTAGGTTTGTGCGTTTAATAGCTTTAAGTACATCAGGGTTCATACTTTGTAAGCTAGCAGTAAATCTACGCATCATACCAGCATTTAACAATTTGCTTGCCATCTCTACTGTTGCCTGATTGTTATTTTTATTCCAGTTTGTATCAAATATTTCTGGGAAACCATATTTTTCTTTTGTAGCAATAAGCATATCAGTAATAGCCATATCACGTTCTTTAAATATGCCAAAGTTAGCATCAGTGTTGTTGATGTATTCAATTTTGTTTTCAGCAAACCATTTAACTTCTGCTTCAATTCTTGTTATATCGAACTTCTTAACTTTACTAAATGTAGTACCTCCCCAATCACAGAACGTACACATGAATGGACACCCTCTGTTAGTTTCAATAATACCGTTTAATATCATATCATCACGATTGCTGTACTTGGCTATAATGTCATCGAATAATCCAGTTAAGTATGGACTGGGTACATTAGTTAAGTCATTGACTCTGACACTTTTACCTGTTGTAATTCTTTCACCATTGCGGTTAATACTAATACCAGGTACTTTCTCTTCATCTTGTTCGCCTATAAAACTTTTAAGAAGCCCGAGAAAACTAATTTCTCCCTCTTGGTGTATAAGATAATCAATATATGGTTTGTTTTTAAAATATTCTATATCACTGTCCGGTGCATTTGCGCCACCGACAATAATCTTACATTCTGGCCAACGTGCTTTAACTTTCTTAGCAAACTCTTCATTATAATTAGTATTCCATATATAACTACTAAGTCCTAGAACAGCAGGATCTTCCATATTATTGACTATAGTATCAAGATCATCTTTTAAAAAATAAAGTTCTTTCAATTGATAATTTTCTTTAACTACTGGATCATTTGATGCGTAACACCATACTACACCAACACTGTAGGGAAAGTAATAATATTTAGAACCAGGTAGTTCTAAACTCATCTGACTGAGATAAACGTTTTTCATACTAGTTATTTATTTCCCTGGAATTTCCATAATGTATAACTGTACAAGTATCGCTTTGGAACTTACGCCATGGGTCAACTACAATACTACCGTCTGGAATATCACAATATAATTTATCTTCTTGTAATTTACCAGTATATTCGTATGTGATACTAGCACTATGTGCAAGCAAAAACACGCAAGGACCAGTGGGTTTATAATAGTCGTCTGTTTGCGGATCAACATAATTTATATCACTGATACCTGCTTGTGCTACATAATGTCCTACTAGTTTGCTATAGCTGCCTTCTTGATATGGTACATTTGGTTTGTATGCTTTTCCGTGTATAACCACTGGCATGCGATGCAATTTTGCTAGATGTGCAACAGATTTAGCCATATTTTGTGCTTGAATTTCTCTAGCATTCATAATGCTATCAAATAAGTCGTAACCTAAATCTAATTTTTCTGCCATATAACGTAGTGCGATATTATCTCTTGGATGACATGCACCACCGTCGCCCATTCCTGCTGTCATAAATTGTTTACCCATAATTCTCATATCACTTTCAGCAAGTGCTTTTGTGACAACGTCTACATTAATATTTCCTTGCTTTTCTGCAACATCTTGTATCATATTAACTAGCCCTAACTTAGCACTAATAAATGTGTTATAAAATACTTTGATACATTCACACTCGTCCCATGTACCTATTACGTAGCGTGGATTGTTTTCCATTATAGTCTTGTAGAAGTCTACTAATTTTTTTGCATCGCCTGTTTCACTTCCGTCTTCTGTGCCAATCATAACCATTTCGGGATTTACCATATCCCATGCTACACTGCCCATTGCAATTAAATATGGATTGTATATAAATCTTGTATTTGGAACGAGATCGATAAATTCTCTTCTTGTTGTTCCAGGCAATACTGTACTAATTAGGATTAATAATTGATCTTTGTTCATGTATTTGTTAGCTTCTGCTAAACACTGTTTAACAATATCGTAACTAAAATCTTTTGGATCCAAGTGTGCAGTAGGTGCATCTCCATCATACTTAGGATCATGTGGTGTTGGAACAGCAACAAATACAATATCTTTACCTTGTGTAACTTCTTTAATAGTTTCCACAGTTTTAATAATATCACTATGTCTAGATGATATATCGTAACCAACCACATAATGACCTTTTTTAGCTATTGCTTCTGCACAAGGCATACCTAGTTTACCAACCCCTATAAACCCAACATTTGACATTTTGTAAAAAATCCTTTATTATATACGTACATAAGTATTTATGTAACCTTAAGAGAGCAATAATGAATTCCAAATCACCGTTACTTCCTATTGAGCTATACGGAATGCCAATGAAAATTAACATACAAGATGTATTATTTTGGATGGATGCGATTCGCGATAGTGATGACCGATATCGCACACTTGAAAGTTTTTGGAAGGGCCAAGTTAATAGTAAAATATGGTTAGCTGAGAACCTAGTAGGGTTTGTGCCTGTCAGACCGTTAGATATTGTTATATACGGTGGGTGGAATGGAGTACTTGCAAGTATATTATTTAACTCTAATATTAATATAAACACAATTAAAAGTGTAGATATAGATCCTGTGTGTGAAGAAATTGCAAACACAGTAAATACACTTTATTTGGATCAAGGAAAATTTAGTGCAATAACCGCAGATATGACAACATTTGTAGATAAGACTGCTGATGTTGTTGTAAATACTAGCTGCGAACATATTACACAAGAACAATACGATCAATGGTTAAGTAATCAACCAGATCATGCTACTATTGTATTGCAAAGTAATAATTATATTGACTTGGATGAGCATATTAGATGCTGTACAGATTTAAAGGAATTTATGCACATAAGTAATATTAATACTTATTTGTGTAAAACATTACCCACATTAAAGTATGATCGTTATATGTTAATAGGAAAAAAGAAAGTGTAGGCAAAATATGCAATTAAGTTTAAGTTATATATGTGATAGCTGGATTAATATTAGAAACACCCATAACGATCTGTCTAGAAGTTTTGCAAAAGGATCAGTAGGATTACACATGGACTTTATGGATGGCAGTTTTGTTCCTAGATTAGGATGTCACCCTGAAGCTATAGATGAAGCTAGAAAACATTTTGCAGAACACATAGATGTGCATGCCATGATAACATGTAATAATCCTGCATGGGATGCAATACTGAATAGCAGCGCAGATGTTATATTTGCACACTATGAAAGTTTTCACAGTGAACAACATTGTGTTGACTTCTTAAGTCAAGACCCAAGACTTAAATTAGCATTTAAGCCATACCACACAGTACAAAAAATGGATAATATATGTGATAGATTGGATGTAGACTCTTTTTTGCTTATGGCGTATAACCCAGGAATTAAAGTACAAAATAGCTTCTTTGACTTGGATAAATTGACAGATACGCAAAGACATGTTACAATAGACGGTGGTGTAACATATGAAACATATGAGCGTTTTAAAAATCAAGACAACATTCGGTTAATAGCAGGAAGTAAAATAATATTCAATGAAGACTATACACAAAACATGCAAAAACTTACTTATTCCATGTAGTGGGCCTGGTACTAGGAGTGCTGGCTATACCAAATTTCATAAAACATTAAATCGTGTTGGACCATATGCTGTAATAGATCATATTATTGCTAGCTATACTGACATAGATACAATATATATTACTCTTGGGTATGAAGGTGATCGAGTACGTGAATACTTGACACATGCTGGATATAAAAATATAGAATTTATCGAAATAGCAAACTGGAACAGTGGCCAAATTGCTAGCTTTAAACAAATACCTGAGTATGTATTTGATAAGCCATTTTACTATAACGCATGTGACAATTGGAGTACATTGGTTCCTCTGGTTGATGAAAATACTTGGTTCGTATGTTATCCAGAAAATAGTGAATATTATGATTCAGATAACTGCTCAGTGTATAGCGGCATAAGTTTTATAAAAGACAGTAAAGATTATTATCGCATACTCCAAGACAGCAATCATAGTCGTAATGATTTATTGATATTAAAAGAGCTCAACAACTTAAATGAGCATGCATTAGATACTTGGTATGATGTAGGAAACAGAGAAAGCAGTAGCGGAGCGTTTACTCATTTTGAGGATGAATTTTTAGTTCTTGATAAGTCACATCAAGAAGTATATAAAGTAAATGACAGAATAATTAAACTGTTTAGTACGGAAACTAATATTAATGTAACAAATACTACATTTCCACATCCATCACCAGTAATATGTACACCAACGTCATTAAGTTATGAATTTGTTAATGGAGATGTTAATCCGTATAATGGAAATTATGATAGAATCTACAACAACTTAGAAAATTTATGGACATATTGTTTAAACAACAATGTAGTTGTTAATAATAAAGAATTGTGGCAAGATAAGACTTGGCAACGTTTTGAAATGATGTGCGATCAAGACGAGAAGTATGGCGGCGTATTAGACATTAATGGTGTTAATGTCGATTGTACTCGTCTAGTTGAATCAATTAATTGGGATATACTTAATAATGGGATACTAGGACCATGTCATGGGGATCTTGTATTAGACAATATCGTTGTAACACCAGATAGTATAAATTATATAGACCATCGTGCTGGCGTAGTCAATGACATATTTTATGATATCTGTAAATTTTATCATAGCTTATGGCTGCACAATATTAACTTAAATCATATGGTAACTGATGGAGTTACTGTTACTGAAAAAGACTTAATACGTTTAAATAAATTCAGAGATTCAGATATTTACAAAAATAACTGGCAAAAAATTGAACTGGGTGTAGGTGCCATATGGTTGTCAATGGCACCATTAAATGTTGATGCTCAGTTAAATCATCAATTATTTTTGTGGTCAATGCAGCATTTGCACAAATATAGTACGTAATCTTGCCTTTTTATATTGACTCATGTGTTATAATACTGTACAACGAAGACATCTAAACTTTAAACAACAATTTTTTAATTGGAGCAGAAGAGAATATAAATGATGACACTAATGACAACCAATAAAGCTAATACTATTAAAACAAGTCCATATGCAGACATTATTAATAGTTCATATCATACAGATGAAGATCATTTTGTAACTATTGGCGAACGACTACAGGAAATGTATGCTAAAGATAGTGATTTAGAAATGATGTTCCGTGCGCTTGCTGAAGGTATGGTAGGAGCTATGGGGTATGAATCATATCATGACATGGTTAAAGATGTAGTAGGCATGGGCAGCATACAATATGTACCAGCTAGTGAAATTGATATTAATGACACTATGCAGCGTTGGCCAGATCGTGAAAACTTAATTAATATTGTTGCAGAATTTAATCCAGATTTTATTAATCGGATACGCACTTATTTAGACACAAAGCGAGCAGATGGTAAGATTGATAGGCATGTAGCATGGGATGGGCAACATACTGGAATTGCTCTTTGGGTTATTGCAGTATATGGATTTGGTATTGATCCCGCACAAGCAATGGTTCCAGTGGATCAATATCCAGGTGATGATCGTGCAGCAATTCGCAGACGGTTTGTAGAATTTAATAGTGGACGTACAAGTAAAAAACTTGAAGCAATTGATTTGTATAAGCAGTATGTTGCAGGGTTCCGTCATGATGGGTTAACAGACTTTTGGAATATACGATGTGTTAAACTACAAGAATACTTTGAGCAATACTCATACTTTGCTACTAGCGAAAAGTTTGGTGATGAGAAACGTGCCGGTGCTTGGTCACGTATGACAGAAGTTATGAACCGTAATTTTCCAGTGGAAGTGTTTGAGCGTGTAATGTATTATCATTCAGTTAGCAATACTAACAAACCGTTTGTAGCAATGGAGATTGATAACCTTAGTGTATTTTTTCGGCAATGTATGAATCAGGGAATCACTATTACAAATACATATATTGATGAAATGTCTGAAATACTGAGTAAGATTACACAGAACACATGGGCACCTAGTGGAACCATTAAAGGACGCAAGGTACAAGAAGCATATCAGAATCACTGTAATATTGAAAAGGCAGCAGGGCGTATGATGGAGGGTAAGACTTATCGTTGTAACCAAACAATTGTCGGACCTTATTGGATTACAACAGCATTAAAGGTAGCTGGATTTAGTAAAAAACTGCCAGTGTTTAGTGAGACATTTAACTTTACTGAAGAGGATGTAAAATAATGATACGTGAAGCTACGGAACGTGTAAGAAAGTCGACTGTTGAAATGAAGTCGGCACTGCGCGGCAAGTGTAAAACACCTGGTTGTAACAGTCATTTAACACTGTGGAAAGGGCCAGGTGAGAAAGACTATTGTGATCCTTGTCAGCGAAACTTTAGTGCATTTGGTGGTTTAGCAACACCAGCAAAAGCATACAGTCAGCTTCGTGAAAGTAAATGTAGTGAATGTCAGTTTGATCCGTCGGAGTTGCCACGTGTTAAGAAATATAAAGAAAGTGATCCTAAAATGTATAACAGTTTATTACGTGCTTCCTTAACAGTTGATCATATTGATGGTAATCATGCAAATAATGATCCAGGAAACTTAGTTACACTGTGTAGTAATTGTCATAATATTAAAACAATTGAGCATGGTGATAACATTACACCAGCTAATCAGAATCACTGATATGAGTGATTTTGACAAAGCATGGTGTGATTATACTAAATTGTATGATCCTGATAAACAGCAAGCAATACTAGTTGAACTACAACGTGCAAGAAACATTGTGTTTGTTGCCAAAGGTAGAGTAGGACTAGCATGTAAGATGTTTATGCAGCGGCTAAGTCAACAAGGATTACGAGCGTACCACAGTGAAGACTTACAAGTGCCCAATTTAGATAGTAGAGATCTTGTTGTGTTTGTAACAGCTAGTGGAAATACTGCCAGCAGTTTTGCCTACATAGATATTGCACAGAAGACTAATGCAAAAACTATGAGTATCACATTTAATGCCAATGGCCGTATCAGTAGTTCAACTGATATTTGTATTGAATACAGTGAAAGTAAATTACCCATGCTCATGAAAAGCTATCATGAGCTAGGGTTCATTTACATATTTGAAAAATTAATTAGTCACTTTCCGGCGGAGGTATTTGTTCATACAAATTTTGAGTAAACCAATGTTCACTATTCCAACTTTTGTCGCAAATATATGCATCAAAATGTGGCTTGCTGCCTACATGAAGTTCGTGATATTTGCAGCCCCAACCATTAAGTTGTTCTGTAGTAAGATCTGTCCAGTCAATACCGCTAGTGGTGCCTCTGGCAGTCCAGTAGTGTATCTCATGTCCTTCGTCATACAGTTTGTTAATTACTGCAATTCTGTCCATGTGAGGGTTAGCTCCCTCATAATCTTTGGCACTCTTTCCCATTACTTTTTTCTCGGTGCAGATAGTGCCGTCAATGTCAATATAAAGTATCATAAATATATTTATTATAGTAGCACTTAATGGAAATAACACCAATGAAAATATTAATATTTGGATTGCCAGGAAGTGGTAAATCTACACTGGCAAAACCATTTGCAGAATTAGTAGGTGGTGTGCATATTAATGCAGACGAAATTAGAAAGAGTTATGATGATTGGGACTTTAGTTTGTCTGGTCGTATTAGACAGTCTGTTCGCATGAAGCATCTAGCAGATGGCGTAGTTATGGCAGGTAAGATTGCAGTGTGTGATTTTATTTGTCCTACAGAAGAAGCAAGGAAAAACTTTAATCCAGACTTTACAGTGTGGATGGATACTATTTCTCGAGGCAGATACGAAGATACAAATGATTTGTTTGAACCTCCTGAGCAAGTACATTATCATATATCAGAATGGTTTGACAATACCCACGAAACACTAATGCAAGCAGTTGAAAGGTACCAATATTGGAGAGAGAAGGGCGAACTTGAATAGAACACTACAAGATGGTACCGTAGTACCTGCCATTGACATAGCAGTAGAACTCAAAGTAGTTACTAAATGTCCAACCAAATGGCGATTAATAGATGAAGAGACTGGAGTTGAATATAGAGGTCAACTACCACAACAAGGTGAATTACATTGGCAAAAAATAAAGTAACTTGGGGTTGGACTGGAATGAGCCACGATGCAAGTCTGGCAGTGTTTGTTGGTGACCAGTTTAAATGGGCTAGACGCACACAACAGTATACGCATGTTGTTAATGATAAAACATTATGTTTACCATTAATTCAACATGCATTACAATGGGGTAAACCCAGTCAAGTTTATTTTTATGAACAGCCCTGGCTTAAAAAAACACGTCAGTTATACGCAGGACAATACACACTACTCAGTAAAGAATCACCTACAAGATATATGCGTAGTCTATGGAAAGATGCCCCTAAAAGCACTACAGTTAGTCATCATTTAAGCCATGCAGCCGCAGGATATTACACTAGTTCTTTTGATAATGCGGCTGTATTAGTAATGGACAGTATTGGTGAATGGAATACAATTACTATTTGGGAAGGTAATGACGGAGAACTAACTCGTAAGTTTTCACAGAACTATCCACACAGTATAGGTATTTGGTATAGTGCAATGACACAACGAATAGGTCTAAAACCACAAATACAAGAACATGTAATATCTGAAATGGCACAAGTTGGTAACAGTGATAGATTTTATGAATTAATTAAAACAGAATTTATTATGAAAATGCCAGATATAAATGACCCACGATTACTTTTTAAAAGGAATTGTCACAGGGGATGCAGAGATTGGCGACCTGAATTAAATACAGTACAAGACTTAACAGATATTGCCGCTGCAACACAGCGTATATTTGCAGAGATAGTTGACTCGTTAATCTTGTGTAGTCTAAAACTAACTTGTAGTAAAAATATTGTTCTTATGGGTGGCTGTGCAATGAATGGTGCTTGTCGAGAATCATCTAATAAATATTTTGATAATACTTGGATTATGCCAAGTCCTGGTGATGCCAGTAGTGCTCTAGGGTGTGTACTAGCGCATACTAAATCAAAAATACGAGTTAAAAAAACTATATGGAGTGAATGAATATGCTTAATAAAATTAGAAACTTTTTTATGTATCCTTGGGATAGATATCAAAAAAAGAAAAAGCTAAAAAAGAGATTAGAAGAGTTACGTAAAAAAGATCCGTTCATTTACGAATAATTGACATCTAAACTATCATACTGTATAATGAAGTGTATAGGAGAAGTAACCTTTGCTAGACGTAATACAAATTAGCTATAATGAACCACAAGCTGATGAAAACTTTGAAATTTTAAAATACTATGCTCCCCACGCAAAGCGTGTTCAGGGAGTCAAAGGTATATTTGCAGCACATAAAGAAGCAGCTAGGATTGCTGAAACTAGTAACTTTTATGTAATGGATGCGGATGCAGTAATTGAAGAAGGATTTAATTTTAATTTTACACCTAATAGAGAAGAAGTGGAATATGGGTTTAGACCACAAAACGAGTGTATATATTGTTGGCGCTCACGTAACCCAGTCAATGATCTAATATATGGTTATGGTGGTGCTAAATTATTCCCACGTAAGGCAATGTTACTAGCTAATCGTTGGACAGTAGATATGACTACTAGTTTAGGGTGTACGTTTGTGCCAAAGTTTCAGATTAGCAACGTAACGGCATTTAATACATCGCCATTCGATGCATGGCGCAGTGCGTTTAGAGAATGTGCGAAACTATCTAGCAGTATCATCGATAATGGCGATAGTGTTGACAATGCATACAGATTAGAGACTTGGTGTTCAAGAGGCAAAGATCGCCCGTTTGGTGATTATTGTATCTTAGGAGCAAATCAAGGTTCTGACTTTGGTGAATATTACCGTAATGATTTAAAACGTTTAAATAAAATTAATGACTTTTCTTGGCTAAGAGAAACATTTTCTGACGCAGTGGAGGACACTCCACTGGAGGCTGGCGCTTTTGACTAATACATTGGAATTACCTTTAAACGAACTGCTAGACCGTTACGAATTACTTTATCCAGAAGTGTCTGCGATAGCTGATCTAAGACGTGCGTTTATTGACCGAGATTTAAGCAGTATATTTAGATTGTGTGACGAAAACGAAGAACTAAGAAAAGCAGTAGTTGACGAAAATCTTCATAGTATGTTTAGAATAGCTAGTGAATGGGATGTAAGTGGACACAGTGACGATCTAAGAAGAGCTGTTATTGAAAACAATTTATATAGTTTGTTTAGATTGTTTTCTGAACAAGACGAGAATATACACTTATATCGTACAGCAATAGTTAATAAAAATTTACGCAGTATCTTTAAATTACTTGGCAATGACAATTTACGTAAATTAATCATTGATGAAAACGTGTATAAACTGTGGCCTATACTCAGTAGTTATGTGGACACACAATTCACTAGTGCGTTTAAAAGTTTTTTTATAAACAGTACAGATATTGACAATGATTGTTTTAGCAGAGGGCAATTACAAAGTAAGCTATGGTTAATCGACGAACTTAAAAAGTGTAATGTAGAACTAGGAACTGTATTTTTATGTGCAGGATGGTACGCTACACTTGCTACAATGTTATTTGAAAGCGACATTAAAGTAGATAAAGTTAGATCTTTTGACATTGATCCTAGTTGTATAGACATTGCTGAAACATTTAACAAGCCATGGTTTATGGAGACATGGCGCTTCAAAAGTATTACACAAGATATAATGGATATTGACTATGACACTCACAAGTGGCAATCTTGGAGTAATGCTAACAACAGGATGAGCCGACCCATAACAGATACGCCAGATACTATTATTAATACAAGTTGCGAACATATCTCCGACTTTGCTGAATGGTATGCTAAGATTCCAGATGGTAAACTAGTAGTACTACAAAGCAACAATTTCTTTAAAGTAGCGGAGCATGTTAATTGCGTAAATGATATAGAAGAATTTAAATCACAGGCACCAATGTCACAGGTACTATATAGTGGCAAACTAGCATTGCCTAAGTACAAAAGGTTTATGAGAATTGGATATAAGTAATTTAAAATTAAGACAGTTGCAACAGGAAAGTGCCAGGGCACTAAGTACTATGCAAGCCACAAACAATAACATTTATAAATTTAATAAACTAGCACATCATGATAGTCAAAAATGGTATCGTGCAGTTATAGAATGGTATATAGAAGAGTACGGTGATTTGCCCAGCAAGACTGGACCTGGCAAGGATGTAAAACTAATATACAATGTATAACTATGAAGATATAAAACAAGTTCATTTAGAAGTTACACAACGTTGCCAAGCAGCATGTCCTATGTGCGACCGTAATGAAAATGGCGGAGTAGACAATCGCCATATAGATAATAGTGAACTAAGTTTAGCAGACTGCGAACGTATCTTCCCTCCAGAGTTTATTGCACAATTAAAAACAATGTACATGTGTGGTAACTTGGGCGATCCTATTATTGCTCGGGATACACTAGAGATATTTCGGTACTTCAGAAAACACAACCCTACAATGTGGCTAAGTATGAATACTAATGCAGGGGCAAAAAATGAAGAATGGTGGAGACAGCTGGCTGAAGTTTTTGGAAGGATGGGTACCGTCATATTTTCGGTGGACGGTTTGCGTGACACTAATCATTTATATCGCCAAGGAGTTGTATGGGATAATGTAGAACGCAATATGAAGGCTTTTATCTTAGCAGGTGGTAGAGCTCGTTGGGACTTTATCATTTTCGGACACAACGAACATCAAGTTGATGAAGCAGAAGCACTTGCAGCTAAATGGGGATGTGAAAAGTTTCAGCGTAAGAAAAGCGGCAGATTCTTTACAGCAAGTAACAAAGGCAAAGATAAACATCAAGCACAAAATCGCAAAGGCCAAGAAACACAACTACTACAAAAACCTCAAAAGTTAGATAATCAAAATTTAGCATTGTTAAAACAAAAAGAGATTGAAAAAACATACGGAAGTATGAGCGACTATTACAATAAGTGTAGTATAAATTGCAAAGCCATAGATAAAAAAGAAATCTTTATTACAGCAGAAGGACTATTGATGCCTTGCTGTTGGACTGCTGGACGCATGTACAAATGGTGGCACAAAGATTATCGTGTAGAACAAATATGGGAACATATCGAACGTGCAGGCGGCAAATTAGCTATCGATGCTACATTACACGGATTAGAAAGTGTATTTAACAGCGGTATATTAGAAAGCATAACTGAGAGTTGGCAAAAAGACAGTGTTGCCAATGGTAAACTTGGCGTGTGTTCTATGAAGTGTGGCAGTGAGTTTGATCCGTTTGCTGCTCAATTTGAGTAGCCAACTCATACAATGGTTGTAACCGTGGAACACTTGTACACAAATCAGTGCCACGAGCAATATCCAATGCATCTATTCCTCGACGCCATGCAAGTAAATTTTTATAATCTACACTGTATTGTTCTAAGTCTTGATTTAACCAATTGATCCAACGCTGTATATTTTCTCGCCAACTGTAAGGATGAATTTCAGATTTTTGCAAACGTTTGAGTGCTTGTAACCCTTGTTGCTGTAGTTCAGGTACATAGTTTATCATACAAGGCTGGGTTGTTGTGTTTGTCCATATAGTTAAGCTACCGTCTGGTACATTATAAGGCGGATCGTAGTGCGTACCTGGGCAATTGTCAAGATACCAAGTACCAATTTCGTCAATGTTGGGTGCGTTAAACATATTCCAACAAGTTTGTATTGTAAGTTCTATACCTGATTCTCTTACTTTACGATATGTTTCCAACCATTTTTTATCTTTGTATCCGTAACGAGTATATTCTCCTACGCTGCCAAACCCATCATTACTCATAGTAACTTTACAGTTTCGCCCCCAATGTACAAGATACTCTTCAATAATATCAACACCTTTATAACTTTTTGTAATACTACCATTGGTATGACTCCACACTTGTATAGTTTTGTGCAATCCACGCTTGAGAAGTTCTTCTAATAGCTCATATGTTTCTTGTTGCATCCACGGCTCGCCGCCATTTAAGTGTATGCTACGAATAGTGTCTGCGTGTTTTAGAACATAATCTACTTTGTGCTTTCCCATGTTATCCCAATTGGTCATGTGAGGATAATATTGATCTGCTGAATTATCATTTAGAATAGCAAATTCTTTTCTATATTTGTTGTTAATTGTACTGCTAAGATCAGGGCCGCACCCCAAACAAGCAAAATTACACTTTGATGTCCACAACAAGTCTAGCCATTCAGGCTTTTGTACGTGCAGTGTTCCGTCTGCATCTGTATTAGCAACAAGTTCACGCAAGTTATCCATATCACTCATAGCATTGCCGTGTACCCTGTTTAAACTAGGCTCTCCGTTTACTTCTTGTATCCAACATGCTTCACACTGTGAATGTCTTTCGCCACGCAAAAAAGCTGCCCTAACGTCTTTAGCATGATCACTGTTGTACATTTCTTCATAGGTTTGCTTGTTACTCCAGCCAATTGGTTGTCTGGTTTTACAGCAAGTACTAACCAAACCCTCTGGTCCTTCGTGAAAACTGTTCCAAGGACTTGCACAAAAATTTGGCAGATTGAATTCTTTGATGACATCACTGTGACGTTTATGCTTGTTTCTCATACTAGTATTTATCATAAATAATGTATGTACTTAATTAATATAGATACAATTGAACGAATTGAATTAGAAATAAGCAGCGATTGTAATGCCGCATGTCCAGGATGTGCTAGAACACAAAACTTAGATATACTAAAACCACAAAACTTAACACTACAACAAATTAAAACTTGGTTTCCTGATCGCAGACACATTGCAGGTAAACGTTTTAAGTTTTGTGGAGTACTGGGAGATCCAATTGTTAATCCTGAATGTTTAGAAATTACACAACATTTAGTTGATCACGGAGCGCACATACAGTACAGTACCAATGGTGGACGCAACAGTGCAGACTGGTGGGCACGATTAGCACAGTTAGGAGTTGATGTACACTTCTGTGTTGACGGCACTGAAACCAATCATATATATCGTGTAAACACCAATTATAAAATTATTAAACGTAATATGCAAGCATACGCCGATGCCGGTGGCGAAGCAACTTGGATATACATTGTGTTTGATCATAATGAACACGAACTAGAACAAGCTCGTGCATTAGCGAAGAGCATGAATTTTAAGTTTGCTACTCGTACTGGAATGCGTAATAGTTATCACAACTGGGTTGCACAAATTGGCAAAAAGAATAATAAAGTAGAAAAGACTATAACAACCACTGGCGCAAAAGAACACAGTAAAGTAAAAGAAGTAAAACAATTAGATAAGTTTATACAACAAGAAAACAAAAGTCAAGAAGAAATCGAATCAATTTTGGACAGTATAAGTTGCAAATTTTATCACGATAAAGAAATATTTGTAGCCGCCAACAGTACACTATGGCCTTGTTGTTTTTTATGGGACAGTAGTTTTAAAAATAAAGAAGGTATCAATGACAAGTATAGTGGGTTTACGCAAGGTTGGAATAATTTAAACACACACTCAATTGATCAAATACTTGCAACTGATTACTATGCACAAACACTTAGCGATAGTTTTGATCCAAGACATAATTTGCACATAAGTCGTTGTATACGGACTTGTGCCAAAAATCGTGCATATCAAAACGAAATCAAATATGCAGAATAAAATCAGCTACTTGTGGCTGTAACATTTCATCATAGTTTTGTTTACGTACAATATCAAGTGTTAGTGTGTCTTGTTTTAGCCTAGCTCTACGTTCCGTTAGTACATCAGGATCATGTGTTTGATTCAAACACCATTCTAAATACTTTATAGTTTTTTGTACACCACCCTGTACATATTCATCACACTCTACAGCACACATAGTTTGATATACTATGTCCAATAGTTCTGTACTTGCCCACTTAACATCTAAACAACTATCTACTGGATGTGGATCAGGGATACACTTCCATGTAATCTTGTGTTCACTATACCAATTGTGTTGTATAATCCAATCAATAAGGTTACGTATGTTTAACATATTATATGTGGTTAACACACTACAAATATGTATCTCAGTACTGTCTGGATTTTGTGTTTCACAAAGTTTGTTTATATTATTTTCCAGCTTTCGCCAGTTAAAGGGATATCGTATGTATTCATATGTACTACGGGTACCGTCTATGCTTAGTGTAAAGTGGCGTTTACCGAACTTCTTCATACTGTCTAAAAATAAATGATTAAATTTAGTAGCATTGGTTGTTAAATGTATTTTTACATTTTCTGGATAGTTTAAATTATTAACGATACTCCAAAATGTTTTACTAACAGTTGGCTCTCCGCCAGTAAACTTTAGCTCACGTATTTCGTCTCCTATATCAATTATCTCTTTTTGATATTCTGTATTAGGTCCAAAAAATACTTGTGTTCCACTGGGATCAGCTTGACTTTCTGTCTGCTTTATGTTATAATATTCAGGTAACGGTAAGTCAAGTTCTAGTATCTGATTGTAGTCTTTACGTAGACTATTGCTAACACTGGGCGCACACATTCTACACTGGAGGTTACAACTTTCGTCTATCATAGTATCTAACTTCATTAACTTTTTAGTAGCTGGAGCTGTACTTTGTTTTAGCGGTTCAATAGTAGTAATACGTGGGCTGTGTCCTGTTCGACTTTCCAGCCGCCAACAATACTCACATGCTGGGTTGCGTATGCCACTCAGTAAGTCTAAACGTAGTTGATCAAACTGTGGGCTAGCAAAAATATCTGCTAAACTAGCACCAGCGTCTATTAGAGGTTTTACTCCCATTGGATCGTCAGTATTGTCCGACTTCATGTTACAACAAGGTGTTACACGATGTGGACGACCATCAACCCAGCTTTTAGGAGCAATGCTTTCAAACGGAAAGCTACAATAAGTAGGATGTTCCATTCTAATATTTATCTTATTAAGTACTACGTTAATAAATATACACATGCACAAGAACTTTTGTATTCTTCCTTTTATACATTTAGCAACCACAACAGAAGGCACCTGTCGCTTGTGTTGCAAAGTAAGCAAGCACGATGTTATACTAGATGACAATGGTGTGCCTTATAACGTTAACACTCACAGCATTGACGAGATATGGAACAGTAAACATTATCGCGAACTGAGACACAAAGTATGGGAACAAGATCAACAATTGCCAGAGTGTGCGACATGTTGGCGTGAAGAAGAGATTTTCAGTAGTGACTGGAGCAAACATAAAAAAGAAGAATTGCCCAGTAAGCGGCGCAAAGAAAATCAAAAATGGCTACACAAGCCTCACACAAAAATCAATGATCAGTGGGAAGACATCATTGATAACCCACGCATACGCTACTATGATATCAGACTGAGTAACTTGTGTAACTTAAAATGTCGTATGTGCTGGCCTCACTTTAGCAGTCAGATAGTTCGAGAGCAAAAACAATTTGCATCTATGGGACTTCCTACACACTACAAGCACTATGATGTTGCCGAGTGGGATACTGCTAAACTGTGGAGTAGTATCAATGATGGCATTGCAGAGATTGAAGAGATTACATTTGTAGGAGGGGAACCTACACTACACGATGAAATGTATGAACTTGTTGATAAACTTGTGCAAAATAACTTGGCTAAAAACATTAGATTAAAACTAACCAGTAATCTCACTAATATACAACAGAGATTTTTAGAGTTGATGCACAAGTTTGACAGTGTAGAAATAAACGGCAGTATAGATGGCATCGACGATGTAAACAATTATATTAGATATCCCAGTGACTGGGTAACAATTGAACATAACATTGATAAATTACTTGCTATTAAAAATGTACAAATAAATTTAACTCCAGTAATACAAATATATAACATAATGCACATTGATCGCCTAACACGGTGGTATACAGATAAATGGATCCAACAACAGCTGGGTAGTAGATTTACACTGAGTTATGATCTATTGTATGATCCCGATTATTTGTCAGCAAAACAATTAAATAAATCTGCTAAGTACACATGGTACACAGACGTATATCAGCCAGTGACAAAATATTTAAACAGTATAATAGACACCGTGGATACACAAACACAAACTGTACAAGATCATTGGAGAGAGTTAGATAAACTTAAAAAAAGAATTGTTAATATTGCACTTTACATTGAAGTATTGGGCTTTGATAAACAAAACAATTCGTGGCGTTACTGGTACAATGACACAGCTCTGCCCGAACTTGCTGTAAAATTACACAAGTACACAAAACAACTAGACCAACACAGAGGACAAAATATTACAGATATTGTTCCAAACTTTTATGAGATAATACAATGACAAAAATACCAAGTGACACATTTTGTATACTGCCCTGGGTGCATCTTAGTACAAGGCCAGATGGCAGTATGCGAGTATGTTGTACTGCAAATGCTAGTAGTGTTGGCGCCACTAATGATAAAGAACACGGGGGTATGGTTGGAGTACTTAAAGACGATGAAGGCAAACCCAACAATTTAAACATAACTGATTTTCAAAGTTCGTGGAACAGTACATACATGAAGAACGTTCGCAAGCAAATGCTCAACGGCGAACAACCTCCTAGTTGTGTAAAATGTTACAAGGAAGAAGCAGCAGGGCATCGTAGTAAACGTCAGTGGGAGACCGCATATTGGATGCAACGCACAGATCTAGAAAGTCTCATACAAAATACACAAGAGAACGGAGAAGTGCCTCCTAACTTGGCATACATTGATTTACGCTTTGGCACAAAGTGTCAACTAGCTTGTGTTATGTGTAGTCCACACGATTCATCAGGTTGGATTAAAGACTGGAAAGCAATAAATCCTCAAATACAAAATGAAAGTTTGAAAAGCAATACACAATGGCGTGACAAAGGCAGTATTAATGGAAGCAGTTACAACTGGCATAAACATAATCCAGTATTCTGGGAACAGTTTTACGAACAGATTCCAAATATGCAACAGATATATTTTGCTGGCGGTGAGAGTTTAATTATTGATGAACACTATGAGATACTTGAAGAATGTATTAAGCAAGGGCATGCAAAGAATTTAGAACTACGTTATAACTCAAATGGAGTTGAATGGAGGGAGGATTTATTTGACTTGTGGAAAGAATTTAAACTGGTAAGATTCCATTATAGTGTAGATAGTATACACGAAATGAATGATTATATTCGATATCCTAGTAAATGGAAACGCACAGAAGAAGTATTTCATATACTTGATAAAGAAACAAGTAATAATGTTGAAATTACAGTTGCATGTGCAGTGCAAGCTCTAAACATCTATTATCTACCAGACTTTATCCGTTGGAAACTAGAGCAACGGTTTAATAAAATAAACATGTGGCCGTTTGGCGCAGGTGGTATAAACTATCACTTTGTATATCATCCAGCACACTTAAATGTTAAAGTACTACCAGCCTGGTTTAAAGCTGAGTGTCGTAAAAAATACAAGGAGTTTTATCCATGGTGGGAAGAAAACTGGGAATTAAGTATACCCAGTTGGCACAAGGGCAAAGTTACTTACGAAGAATGGCGAACCGCTGACTACGGTATTAAACGACTTGAAGGTATGATACAGTTTATGGAAAGTGAAGACTGGAGTGTACGCTTGCCTGAAATGAAAGAATTTTTAAGTTTATGTGATCGTCAACGCAACAACAGTTTCAGTGCAACATTCCCAGAAATGAAAGATATATTCAATGACATTTAATATTAAATTAAGCAATAGCAGTTACGAGAAGTTTGGTGTAGACCCAAGTGTACTTCATGATGTAAATGGATTACTTTATCCATATGATCCTGCTTGGGCTAATATAGGTGTAAATCTAAGTGGAGGAGCAGACAGTGCAGTTGGTACTGCAACACTGTGTAAACTTATACTAGAACACGGAAACAATACAGCAATCACAGTGCTTACCAATGTGAGAGTATGGAACAATAGACCATGGGCAGCCCCTATTAGTGTAGAAGTATACAATAAATTACGTGAAATGTTTCCTGATGTGATCATGCAAAGAGTACAAAATTTTATTCCGCCTGAGATAGAAGATGGTGCTATAGGAGTTATTGAACAAATCGGCACCACTGGTGACAGAATATGTACAAGAAGTTTTAATCAATTTGCTGTACATACCTATAACTTAGATGCAGTGTACAACTTTATAACCAATAATCCATCTGACTCACAACTAACACACAGAGAAAAACCATGGGATAGAAGTTGGGATCAGTTAAAATTGGAATTTGCCACATACTGCCCGCAGTATCAGCGGCAGAATGGTTTTGTAGGATGTCATCCCTGGAAACTAGTAACCAAAGACTTTATTATTAATGAATACATACGCAATAACTGGATGGACTTATTCAACACCACCAGAAGTTGCGAAGGTGACAAAAACTTGTTTAAATTTATGGAGTCAGAACCATTCAAAGACTATACTGAATATGAACATGGTATTACACCATTGGTGACCTGTAATGATATCACCGACAATTCACAAGGGGGTTGTTTTTGGTGTGCAGAAAGAGCATGGGCATTGGGAGTAGTTGGTGCATCCAAGTAAACAAAATACATTTTGCTGGCATCCGTTCACACAGCTAGCTCTTAAAGAATGGAATTCTCAAAGTATTACCAATGCCACACCGTGTTGTAATATGATACGTCCTGAAACACCTGATCCAATGGGCTTGGTAACTAAACTTAAAACCACTACTCCCACTGCTAAAGAAATATTTCACGGTGAAGAGATGTCTGAGTTACGAGCAACCATGTTAGCAGGTGAGCGACACAGTGCTTGTGATGTATGTTGGCGTATGGAAGATCGTGGAGCAAGTAGTTATCGGCTAAGTGAAATAAAATATCACGACTCCCAGTTATTAACTGACCCCGTATTACAAGTAATTGATTTTAGTTTCGGAGAGAATTGTAATTTAAGATGTCGTATATGTATGCCAGGGTTAAGCAACAAACTTAGAATAGATTATAGATATTTTTTAGAAAATGACATCGACACTGTTGGTATGCAGGACTTTGATTATGCCAGTGATCATCCTTTTACACAGGCATTAAACAGTGACCCAGGTAATGAGTATGCTGTGCATAATTTTGATCAAGACAATCATCAATGGCAAGATATATTAGATAATATTCACGAATTAACACAGATTAAAGCCACTGGTGGCGAAACAACACTCAGTGGTGGTTTTTTACAATTCCTTGACACTGCTATTGAGCGTGACTGTGCTAAGAATATTGTATTAGAGTTTCATAGTAATTGTACAAAGTTTACTGACAAGCTGATGAATAAATTAAATCAATTTAAAGAACTGAGACTGAATGCAAGCATAGACAGTATTGGGAACAATTATCATTACATGCGTTATCCATGGACATGGGATCGTTTAACACACAGCGTGGAAAACTATCTCAGTAAAAACACTCGCCCGGGCACAGTGAATTTTAATCCAGTAGTAACTGCACTAAACGTACACCACTTAGTGGATCTTTACAATTACCATTACCAGTTGCACACAGTCTACGGTAAATCTCAACTAAGTTGGAGTTTTTGGATAGACCTACTTTGGCCAGAGAATAAGTACATTAATATAAAGTTCTTGCCCAAACATATAAAACAAGATCTGATACAACAACTAAGTGCTATAATTCCCAACGAAGAGACTAAATTTTTTGTTAATACACAAAACATTATTACATTTTTACAGCAGCATCTGGAGATGACTGTTACTGAACAACATAGACTTAACATGCTCAAAGAAGTAACAGCATTTGACAAAAGTAGAAATCAAACTTATAATGATTATCTACATGCTGATATAATTGAATTTTTGGAGACCCCACGCTGATGCTAGAATTAGAACAAAAAGATTTCACAGCTATTAATTTACTGGATGGTGACAACTTAACTGTTACTTGGGATGTAGGTAGACGCTGTAACTATGATTGTACATATTGTCCCCCACACCGTCATGATAACTTTAGTAAACATGCTGACTTAGCTACACTGCAAAAGACTGGAGAGTTTGTATTTGATTACGCACAACTAATGATGCCACACAAAAAGAATAAGCGTATTAATTTAAACTTTACTGGTGGAGAGCCCACAAATAATCCAAACTTTTTAGCATTTGGTCAGTGGTTACGTGATACATACAATGAGAAATATGCTGACGACTTTAAAATGACCCTTACTATTACCAGTAACGGCGCATTTGGCAAGAAGATGGCAGATAATGTTATTGCTAATTATGGATTTATGACTATTAGTTACCATGCAGAAGCACATGCCAATCTTAAAAAGCAAGTAATAGATAATATATATTATTTTACTGAGCATAAATTTCCAATTAAGATTAATGTAATGTTTCACGCAGAGTACTGGGACGAGTGTAAAGACTTGTGTATACAGTTTGAGCGTGATGGTATTGGATATGTGCCACGAATGATTGGCGAGCATGAGGATAGTAAAAACTCATATGCACACCGCTACACAGATGAGCAACTACAGTGGATGAAAGACTACTGGGCAAATAAAAACGCCGCACTAAACGACAAGCCTAAGCCTGCTCCAGTAAAGAAACCACCAGCGGGTGTAATGATGATGGCAACTGAGAAACCCCCAGAGAAAAAGTTTGCTAGAGAACTAGGACGTCCATGTTGTGGTAGTCGTACAATGGAAACATGTGGTAGTGATGGTTGCTGGAGTAAAAGTACATTCTTGGACTTTGCTAAATTCCGTAACTGGCAGTGTAGTGTTAACTGGTTCTTCCTACACATTGAACAACAAACAGATACTATATGGCATCATCAGACATGTCAAGCCAAGTTTGACGGTACTCGTGGACCGATTGGTACTATTACAGACTGTGATAAAATTATAGACGAACTACGTACTAACTTGGAAAATAAAACAATGCCTGTTATTACGTGTCCACTGGGACCAGGTAAGCATTGTGGATGTGGTATGTGTACACCCAAAGCAACTGAGCTTGATGCATTAATGGAAATTATGCCACAACATATAGAAGACATGAGTATATTTGGATGATAGTAACAGGCAATTCAAGACAAGGACTAGCACACAGTATACACAAACTGTATCCTAATGCAAAGTTTGTGAGTAGAAGCACAGGTGTGAACCTTACTGACAACAGTGATATGGAGTGGTTTGCACAAGAAGCTGCTAAACACAGTCAAATCATTATCAATAGCGCACTATGGCGCTTCCATCAAACTGTGCTACTGGATCTAGTATACAAGGCGTGTAAAACAGCCAACAATGACGCACATATTGTATGTGTAGGCAGTACAACAGACAGAACTAGTAAAGGCACAAGTTGGTTGTACAATGCAGAGAAACGTGCGCTAGCTGATTACTGTAATAGTCTGGGACTAATAGGAGTTTGGCACAGTGGTCCTAAGATAACACTGATTAGTTTTGGAACACTCGACAATAATCAACATAAGCATCCTGACAGGGTATGTATGCACACAGATGTAGCTGCTGAATATATCAAATGGGTATTGGATCAGCCACAAGGATACTGTGTAAACAATTTAAGTATTGATCCCATGCAGGAGAGACAATGATGTGGAGCATGGATACTATAGAATGGCTAGACATAGAGCTTACTAGTTATTGTAACATAGAATGCAAAGGTTGTTTTAGAATTATTAGCAAACAAGCTGATAAAATACTCAATAAACACTACATTACCATAGATACTATACGTGAACGATTTGTGCGTGGACAATTTCCTAGTATTAAAATTATTAATTTTTGCGGCAGTGTGGACGAACCTACAACACACCCACAGTTTTTTGATATTATACGTCACTTTGCTGACTGGAATGCTCACATAAACATTGCTACTAATGGCAGTTTGCGTACTACAAAATGGTGGACTGAACTAGCTGGTATATTACCGCCTAGTCATGCTGTTACTTGGGGTATTGACGGCAGTGATGAACTAAGTGAAGTATATAGACAAGGCAGTAATTTTACAAAAGTAGAACAAAACTATCGTGCGTTCAATGCCGCTGGTGGTAGAAGTAACTGGCAGTTTATTGTGTTTGAACACAATGAACATCAGTTAGAAGAAGCAAAAGCCAAAGCAACTACTGAAGGATTTAAAAGTTTTAAAACTATTATCAGTCACAGAAAAGACACAACTGGCGGAGTCAAGTCAGCCAAGACTGAAAAGATTGACAATGCGCCAGAAATACCGTATATTAGTTGTAAGTACGGTAATCAAAAACGTATATTCATAAATCATATGGGCAATGTTATTCCTTGTTGTCATTTAAATAGCAAGATGATGGAATATAGTGTAACAGGTGAAGTGAAAGATCAATTTGAACAACTGTTGTTGGACAACAATTATATTGATACAATTAATTTACAAAATGTTAGCATAAAAGATGCAATACATAGTACTGTATGGCAAAATATTCAACAGAGTTGGGATAGCGACAATCCTGTTCCACGATGTATGCAAGTATGCAAACAAATGAAACAAGATAAATTTATCAAGGAAGAATTATGAATATATTATTAGTTGTAGCATTGGAAGAAGAACTTCCAAATCCTCCTAAAAATACCACAGTAGTTTACACAGGTGTTGGTAAAGTACAAGCTGCAACACGACTGGCACAAGCACTATGTAAAAGCACTAAGCCAAATCTAATTGTCAATTACGGCACAGCAGGTGGGCTTAATCCTATGGTCAAAGGCATGCGTGAGATAGGTACATTTGTACAGCGTGATATGATGGCAATGCCTATGGTTGATAGGGGTGTAGTACCGTTTAGCGATCCTATACTCAGTGATATTGGTACAGCGAGTCCAGTTATGCAATTAAGGTGTGGTACTGGTGATAGTTTTGTTATGGGTCCAGACAAATGGTTTGTGGAAGCAGACATTGACTGTGTAGACATGGAAGGTTATGCACTGGCATATGTTGCACAAGAATATAATATACCTTTTAGAAGTTTTAAATACATTAGTGATATGGCAGATGAAAATGCTGCCCAAGAATGGTCAAAAAATGTCGCAAATGGCGCAGAACGATTTTTGGAGTTATTTGCAAAATTATGACAGAAGACTTAAAATGGAGTGAATATGATTTTACTAAAATACCCTTTGACGATATCGTCAGCGTTGGGCAAAGGACTTTGCTTTATCGCGACTTGTTTACTGTTAGTTGGCTGCTCGGAAGATTTTGCAACTACAAATGCTCGTACTGTTGGCCTTACGCCCGTTCCGACCGTAAAGACCACCGACCTACTGAGCTCTGCTTGCATACAGTGGATGAAATCAAATCCCAAGCAAGAGCTAACGGCTTCAATAGTTTCCACTTCTCCCTGTCTGGGGGAGAACCTACCTTTCATCCCGGCTACCTTGACATCCTACAACACCTTGCCAGCGATATATTAAACACAAATTATACTAGTGTTCATATGACAACTAATATGTCACGCAATATGAAGTGGCATGAGGATTATGTAGAACGTGTAAAACCCTTCCATAGAGCTAGTATAACCGCTAGTTTACACACAGAACATTTAAATACTACTGAGAAGTTACAAGACTTTGCAGATAAACTAATCTTGTGTCAGGAGCATGATGTTCAAGTTACAATCAATATGGTTATGGTTCCAAACTGGTTTGAGAGGGACTGGGAAAACGCATTGTTCTTCCACGAGCAAGGAATCAACGTTACCCTCAAGCCACAATCAGATCCAACGGCGTCTAGAGTCGTGGACGGTTACACAGATGAAATGCTACAGCGATTGTGGAACGGTATGCCTCAAATGGCGTATACTGAATCGAAACGCAAATGGGCGGATCGTCCACGGCCAAGTTTCGAATTGCCGCCTTACGCAATAGGTGAGAATGACAAGAGTGTGCCATGGCACATGCAAGTAGAGTTTACAGACTCTACAGGCAAGAAATGGTACATGGACCAAGCAGAACGGTTTAATGCTTTCAACTTCAATGAGTTTAAGGGATGGAGTTGTAATGCAGGATACAGTGGAATCATTATCAGAGAGCCTGACGGAAGTATCAAACGCAGTTATAGTTGTGCAGACGTCCCTCTTGGTAATATTGAAACAGGATTTAAATTATTTGATAAGCCTAGAGTTTGTATTAGTGACAATTGTGTTAGTAGTGCTGATAGTAAGATTCCAAAACGAAAGGCATAAATATCAATATAGTGGAGGTGTAATTAAATGGCATACAAAAGAACTTTAAAAATTCAAGTCGATTCAGCAGAAAATATTTTAAACACGGAAGCAACTGCTGTCTTTGACGACTGGGTAGCCGATGGAAAAATATTAGATTCAGGAAGTAATGCAGATCCAGATGACGCTGACAATATTATTACGTGGCTAACTTTTAATAACGAAACAGAATGCAATGAATATTTTACGCTACTAGGTACAAAAATGGCAGACGGTGTAGACAATACAAACTTTACTATCATTGAAACCACAAACGAACTTTTTTAGGAATACGCCATGTTAGACATACACACAAATATACATAAAAGCGTAATTAAAAGTCAACATTGTCAACGTAACTGGGACTTATCACAACCTATACCTCAAACTGATATTGATCTAATGATTCATGCAGCAACGCAATGCCCTAGCAAACAAAATAATGCATTTTATGGTTTGAGTGTTGTACAAGATAGAAACATCATAGAACAGATACACAATTACACTTTTGGATTCAGAATGTTCAATGAAGAACAGGAAATAATTACAAACAGCCAAGTACTAGCAAATATTTTATTTGTGTTTACAAGTGCTGAGTCAAGTTCTAGAGTGCTTGATAAAAATGAACTAGATGAAAACAGTGACCAGACAATAATCCAAAGAGATGCCAATATTGCATTAGGTATCGCAAGTGGATACTTAAATCTTACTAGCACAATGCTAGGATATAGTACAGGGTGCTGTCAATGCTTAGATCCAGAACCAATAAAAGAGATACTACAAACAGACCGCAAGATATTATTGCTTATGGGGGTGGGTCATAAAAATCCTAACTTGAATAGACGCATACATCATGCTGACAACGATAAAATTTTCTATTCTATTCCAAAAGAACCCATAAAAATAAAACATTACTGATGCATTTTAAACAGTTAAAAGATCTTCCTAGTATAGATGTTCATCAAGAACTAGAACAGATGTTGCACAACAACGTTTTAAGTTGGCAACACATGAATCAAATCTGTATCAATGCTACACCCGACAATGACAGTCCTTATGCAGGAGTAGGTAGTTTGGATTTAGATTGGGCCCGTGCCAGTGACACAGAAAATGGAGTGCATGTACCTAAACGTGAAACTGCACTACGTGAACAAGATTTTACTAAACTGTGCAGTGTGTTTGCAGGCACACAGTTTGAACAATTATATACTGCTCTTACTAATGATTATACTGTAGGCAGAGTAAGACTGATGCGTACAAATCCTAGATATGCAATGAGCTGGCATTATGACTACAACAACAGAATACACTATCCTATCAAAACACAGTTTGGGTGCTACATGGTAATTGAAAAAGAAGTAGAGCATTTAGAAAAAAACAAATGGTATTGGACTGAAACTAAAAAATGCTATCATACAGCATTTAATGGCAGTAACGAAGATCGCATACACATGGTTGCTTGTCTGCTATGATAGAACTAGACAAATATCTACAATTGCACACTTCTCCTGTTGTAGCGACAGACATAGTAATCGATCCCGATAAGTTTGAAAGTCTTATGCAACAGCACCAATATGCATTTCGCAGTTGGGGTGAAAAGAAAAAACACTTTCCTAGATACGGATTACCATTGGTAAATCAAAACGGCAGTATGTACAACAATCCAGAGCCTGTGTGTTATCCATTAGATGAATGGCTAGAACCATTAGAAGAAGAAGACTGGGTGTTTGACAGAGACTTTACACAAAAAACTCCAGTGTTTGAACACAGTGTATTCGATCCTCTTAAATGTTTTGATGATTATTGGTGTCGTAGTTGTATACTGAGATGGGATAGTGAATCATTCTTTTATCCACATAGCGATACATGGTTTCCTAGCCCAATACTGAGACTATGGGGAACTACAGATCCAGATAATGTAAAGTTTCAATTTGATAGAGAATTTCGCAGAGCTCCTACACCAGGAACAGTTAGTAGTATGGAACCTGACATGGTAGATTGGCATGGAGATATTGAACCAGGCAGGATGTATATTGTAGACACTAGCTTAATACACACAGCTCGCAGTCAAGGCGATTCAAGTACATATCAATTCTTTTTATCTGTACATAGTGATGCATTTGATGTACTCAAACAGCATTGCTTGTAATTTCTTTTCGTACTTTTTCCAACCAAATTAAACAGTCATCTAAATTCATAATGACATCTGCATACTGATTGAACAGTTTGCGCCAGTTGTTTACCAAAGATTGTTTTGTGTTGTCGCAGTATTGTAAACTTAATGGACCACTATGATCTACACTGCTTCCTGTGATATAAAGTTGTATATTGTATTCACGTGCAAGTTCACCCACCCAGTACATATAGTCTGAGAAATGATCCACAGTAAGTGTGCTGAGTGTTGGACTCAATCCTATAAACTCTAGTTGTGTTCTTGCAAAGTAATTACGTACATTAGTTTCAAATCTTGGCCAACTTAATCCTTCTCTAACAGTTTCACTAACGTTGCCAGTGCTTTCATTACTAATTACAACAATAACACGCCAGTTGTTAGGAAATCGATCTAATAGCTCAAAAAATTTCTGTTGTTGTTTTGGTAGGGTATTTGCATTTGTCATAATAGAAATGAATAAGTCTTGCTTATATAATTTTTGCAACATAAGTTCTGCAAACTTTACAAAGTTTTTGCTGTATGTAACTTCACCGCCAAGAAAACTTAGTGTATAAGGATCTTTAAGTGTTTGCAACCAATCTAAAAACACAGCGTAATCTTGGTCATCAGCTTGTAGTACTGATTGTTTAATTCCTAGTTTTTGTGCAATTTTATGACTACTACGAGCATCACAATACTGACATGTCATATCACACAAGTTGTCTAGTTTCACTTCTACAAATTTTATAGGTTCAATCTTGCCTGTGTTGTAAACATCTCTGTAGGCTCCGCCTGACTTTCTATAACTGCTCCAGCAGTGTTTGCAATTTGTATGTTCTATGCCTGCTTGCAATGCTTCACGGCGTTCTAATATACCAGGACTTGCATTGAAAAATTCAGTATCAAGTTGCTCGGGCATATATTCATTCACACTTTTACAACAATGTCTAACACTTCGTCGAGCAAAGTCTATGTTTACATCACTCCATGCCTTACTACAAAAAGTGCTACTTAGATGCATCGTTCTGTGTGCAGTCTATAAGGTGTTTTGTACCAGAAGCTAGTACGTTGTAATTCACGTTTGGCAGTTTCTGGATCTAATCCTTTTTCTAACCATACATTATTACGTCTATGAACGCCTGTTAGCTGTTCCATAAAACAAATGTCTCCAACTTCCCATTCATGTGCATAATGATATTGATCACTATCAATATATTCTGCTTTAATTTCTTCATAAATTTCACGATGGTTTTCCAGTTTGTTTCCATCTTTGTCACATATATAACTTAGATTTAAATGTGGAAAGTATACACCTTTGGTACCCAGTGGATGTCTACTGATCATTTTAAGAGTGTTCGTTTTTTCAAAACGTGGCTCAGCAAATTTGTCTTCAGGTTGATCATAGTTTAAACTTCTTTGTATAGCTCTGCTTGCACGTTTTTTGTCAAAGTCTTTGAGCTCTGCAGTAGGTAGTACATAGTGTGCTAGACGATTTTCATACGTGTCTTCCATTTTATTTGTGATACTCAAATGCAGTGTGTCATATAATTCACGCTTTTCTTCACTTAGATTATTCCAAAAAGGAATACTGTTGGCCATAATTGTTTGACTTCCTTTGGGTATTTCAACTGCCCGTAAGCCCACCATTTCCTCACTATCAGGTGTAAACAATATATTACAGTGCCAGTCTAGTTCTCCGTGTCCAAACAAACCTTCTGATTCGTGTTCGTCTTTTACTTTAAGATTGGTAACACGATAAATTTGTGGATACTTGTCGTCATTACACCAGATTTCTGCTGCTTGATGATAACCTACTCGCATCTGAAAATCAATATATTCGTCTACCGTAGCTGTGTCTTTTTTCCACACCACAGTACCATACTCACGTACAAGATCAATAAAGTCTTGTTCCTTCATATCTTTATATGGTGTTAGTACTCTTGCAGCTACGGTATATCCGCTACTACTTTTAATATCTTCTATTTTCATTTATCATCCTTTCACATTCATCATATGGTTTTGTTAAAAATAATTGCAGTGTTACTCTATCTTTAGTTATGCTAGCACAATTATCAACAGTGTGTAGTTGACTCACATCCAGTAATACTGGGTGTTCGTAATAGTATTTTTGTTGTGTTTCCACAAACAAAAATGGTGCAAGTGTTTTTTGGTTTAATAAAATATTTACTTTAGTACTGTTTACGTCTCTGTGAGGCTTTACAAAGCCTGTGGGCTTGACAACATTAAAGTTATATCCTACACTGTCGTCATATTGATTGTTTAACCACTGTATATCAATACCCAATGGCTCAACAATATTTTGTTCTATATACTCACAATCCTCAGGATTGTCAATAAAAACATTTGTGGTACTTGCTACGTTTAAATTATAGTAATCTTCACTGCGAGTACACCTACGATATATGTCCCACAATTTATTTTTGTTTGTGTATAGATCGTAAGACTTTATCATCTGCTATACTTTCTGCAAAAGTTGTTTTAAGCGCAATACTAAGGAATGCCCGATCTTCTTTTAGGTCCTCTAAACCGTCCACAGTGTGATCCGCTTGCACGTTTAGTAATAGTGCAGTGTTATCTTTGTAATTCCAACCTTCTTGTGTGTCAATCCAACGACATGTTCCTGCTTCAATGTTCTTAACTGGTACATTGAGCTTGCATAATACATGATCCACACCAGCATTGTGTTGCATAATAGCAGCTTTACCTGCTACAAAACGTGTAAAGTTGATGCTGTTTTTTGGATAAGGAGGCGCAAACCCTTCAGTAAAACTTCCGCTTCTATCACTGCTTACTGCATTACTGTAGTCTAGTTCAGCAACATTTTCATAGTCTATGCCATAGTATGGAAGTATAGTATCAATAATCCATTGCTGATCTTGTTGTGTTTCACACCATATTTGATCACAAACAAAGTCTCCATGGTTGGCATGGAACGAAAATTCTAGTATATGTGTAGTACATCTGTCATATATTTCATTTAGTTTATTATGCCATTCAACTGGCATTGACTCGCATATTTTAAAGTTAATAGGGTCAGCATGTTCATGATACATTTTGTTTAATCCTCTTTTTAGCAGTGTCATAGTCTACGTCCATTATGCTTAATTTTAATAGTATTCTTTCTTGTGGATGTGCAGGTACACAATGTAATTCACTGGTGTTCAACAGTGCAACACGATAATCAAACAAGCCAACACCAACAAACTCTACTGGACCTGCATTGTCATTTAAAATGATATTTACACCACATTTGGTATTGTGATCTACATGTTCAGGAACGCTGGTGTTTGCTTCTAGTTTATAATACCTGGGTCTAATATCATTGGTTTGTATTATACTAGCAAAGTATTTAGTTACCCTTTTTGTTTCAGGATAGTTAATTAAATGATCACTGCCGTCTTTTTGCTCTTGAAAAAATCTAGCTTGTGTCCAATTATTCATCTGCACGTCACTGTCTTTCTCAAACCAATTTGGATCACTGTTTTCGTCATCCATTGGCACAACAAAAGGCTCGTACTGTCTACTATACGCTTCGTCTAGTAGTTGTTGTTGATTGTAATCTTTGTAATCAAACACATGTATTACATGATCACCTATATGTTCAAAATCAATCATCCACATTTTTGTCTCTCATATATCTTGGATAAGCAGCAAGTAATACTTTAGGCAATTGTTTATAATCATCTGTACGTATTGTGGCTCTACAGTATTTACTACCACACGTACACTTATCAATAATAGTTTTTCCGTCACCAACACTAACTGTGCCATAATCAATTGTAAGTTCTTCGCCTGGACTGATGTCTATAAAACTAACAAGTTCATTAAATCCACGTATGCGGCAGTTTGGTTCACAACTGTGATTAGTTGTTGCTCTAAACAATGAGTGTACTTGATGTAAATATAATTTATTACCAATTGGCATGCATATCATTTGATCTGGCTCATCTACTATGACGCCACCTATAATAGCTATTAATGTATCCGGAGAAATATTGTCGTCACTGAATCTACCCACTCCTTGTAATCCCTGTCGTTGAGTTGTAGGCACTAAAAAGTGACTAAGGCTGTAGTTGTATTTTTCAGCTATTTGATTAAGTAGTTTGAGTTTTTGAGTCATTGATTAACAAATATTTTATGATTATAGCAGGTAAATCTATTTCCCACCATTTAACACGATTATCCCACGCCTTTGGCTTTGCATGATGTGTGTTATGTAATCCACTACCAAGTGTTAACAAGTTAACCCATGTGTTGTTTGTGCTATGGTCTGGTGTATCGTAGTGTCTGTATCCCCACTTGTGACAAAACACATTTACTAGTCCAGCACTGTGAAATGTTAGTGTAGCAGGAACGCTGATCAAAAATACCGCAATACGCCAATCAATAAGTGCTACCACTGCATAGCTAGTTAAAAGTATTTTTAGATAATGTTTATGTACTAGTTTGATAGTAGGGTCACGTACAAGGTCAACTACATATCTTCTTTCGATTGTAAATGGTTCCCAAAATGTACTCCATATACGCCAACCTGATTGACCGCCGTGTGGATCATCTGGTCCTTCACTTTTAGCATGATGTTTACGATGTATGCCGCACCAAGCCACAGGAGATCCAAAACAATTGAATACACTTAGAGCTATCAGCAAACGATGTCTAATCCACCCTGTTTTAAAACTGTTATGACATAGATATCTATGTAGTGCAATTTCACCTCCTACTTTACCAAATAATATCCAACCTACAAAACTTAAAGCAAGCCATGTCCAGTCAGCATATAGTAAGCCAAGTACTAGTGCTAGATGATTTGCTAGTAGTATTAGTTTAAGTTTGTATTCGTAAGACATATTGATGTTGTACTCCTGTATTCCAGTTTTCGCTTCCAGGCATAGGTTGGTGCGTTACATTCCATGAGTATTTACTATGTTCAGCAAAGTAGTGTAGTAGCTCGGGTGATTCTTCTCTGCTTACCCATATATCAGTATATCCCAGGTCTTTGGCACGAAGGGTTAGCTTGTCTAATGTTTCTAGTCCACGCTTTAAATCAGCCCGCCATCCTCCAAAGTTGTATTCTCTATCTCTAGTATGTCTGCAAATTATTCTTATACTTCCGTTATACTCTGGACGCTCTACGGCTGCACTGTAGTAAACCATACGCCCTTGATCCCATCCCATACGAGCAAATACAGTGTGCTGAAACAACGGATACTTACTATAATTCTGTGCATGTTTGTGATCGGCATTTTTAGAAAACAGATCCTCGATGTCAGCTATATATGGATCTATTTCACAGAGCTTCCAGATCATCTGTACCATCCAAACTAAACATCAGCGCAATTCTAGCATGTTTACTCATGTTAACAACAGCATGTGGATATCCTATGTTTAGAAAATATGCATTGCCGTTTTCTAAATTATATGCTTCTAATTCCCTGTCACGCCTAAACAAATTAACAACATTCTTGTCTCCGTAAATAGGAACAATGCATCTAACAGCATAGTTCACATCATAGTCTACGTGAAACGGAATAGTTTTTCCTGGTGCTAGTTTTGTAATACGCACACGACTTGCAGGTGCTTTAAGTTGTGTTACTATTTCTTCAAAGTAACTGCCTTTGTATTCTGGTGTAGGAATATTGTATAAGTGTTCTTCTCTGCGCCTGATACGTTCTTTAATACTTGCTTCGTAAGGTAATATTTCACTAGGTGTTGTTAGATTAATTTGTTCAAAGTTATCGTATACACTATCAACAAGTTCCATGTGATTATCACACAACATTGGATTCGCAGTGCGTACATCTACAAACTTTTCAGCAAGTCTAATCATTTCTCCTTGCAATTTATTTAAATCAATATCTAAGTTTAAATTAGCCATACTTGGCAATTGGTGTTTTCTCATAATTCATATACTCCTGCTAAACAGACTCTTGCTACATTTCCGTTACGTCTAAATTTACTATAATCATCATGTGTGCTGGTAGCAAGCCACACACTGTCACTGGCTATAATATCAAGTTTCTTGCATACATCTACTTGTTGACTGTGTAATCTTCTGTGAACATAGTCTATGTCATAGTTACTTATGATATTTTCTGCAACACTGTGAGCATAGTAGTTGTAATATTTTGCACTGTGAGTAAGTGCTTCTAGTTTCGCATCTGGCATACGTGTAAATATCCATCCAGTTCTGATGTTGCGTACACCAAAACTTTTGCTCAAACTGTAAAAAACTATATCTGCATCGTGATCAATCTTTTGTATACTTGTACTGCCAACATATGCAAGGTCAAGTATTTCGCCTGTAGTTGCTCTCCAGTTTCCGTCAATACTACTGGGTATGCTTTGGTACTTTACACTTTCATCGTACATATTACCCCTAGGATTTATCCATTGGTAATCGCCGTTATCCATGTATACACTTCTGGATTCTTGGTTGTACCACCAGTCTAACCCTTCCGTAATACCATTTCTTGGATACACATGATAATTACTGAGATCAATTACTGGCTTGAGCCACTCACAAATATTGGTGCTGTATTTTACAACACCGTCGTAGTCTATTGGTATATGTTTTATTGTATCTTTTACTTCTGGTAATACTGGTGTGCGTATTGCAGTGCTAAGATTTAATATGGCTTCTTTCATGATGATCTCTGTGTTGGCCCTCAAACGGTGCAATTAAATTAATCCAAAACCTATTAACTGGACCATTGTTGTCATGTCCAAACGTGTTGAGTACACCGTATCCAATATAACTGTAAAAGATTATTAAAAAGTTTACAGCAATAGCTATGGGTCCAAATACAAAATAAGTGATTACAAAATGTGCAATCCATATAATTTTTCCGTGTTTGTGAAAGAACATAACTCGTGGATTGCGCAATAAGTCTTTGATAAATTTTCTTGGTATATTTGGTACTTTGTACACACTAAAGAACACTCGCCATTTGGACATTAGTATGGGACTGTGTGGGTCTAGTTCAGTGTCACTATATGCGTGATGCATACGATGTAAGCCAGCCCATGCTAGCGGGCTTCTAACCCCACACAGTAGTCCACAATATAGCATGAGCGTTTCTTGTACAACTGATGTACTAATCTCTCGATGACTAAAGCATCTATGATAACCACGTGTGATTCCATACAATGCAACAGCCATATAAATTATGTAACTTAGTACTACTGTTTCAAAAACGCCCACAGCTTTTCCTTTATAGTTCGTTCATAAGCGGAAAGATATCAGCAATAACTTTAGCACATGCATGAGCGATATCCATGTGTTCTTTTTGTGTACCATTTGCACCACGTAAGTCAATATAATGTACCCAACTGCGGATGGTTCCATTCATATATAATCTTGTCTTGGTATTTCCTTCGGGCAACACGACCCTTGCCTGTTCTTTTGCAATACCGGCGGCAATCGCCCAGTCATATACTTCTCGAGCTTTGTCGATCACTTCTTGTTGTTTATCAGCCCAAGCATAGTGAATATCTTCGTCACTATCGATCTCTACACTGTTTTGTCTATTCTTAGTGTCCTGCAGGCGTGCTTCTCTGGTGACAAACATTTCACCAAACTCTGCTGGATTAGCGTAGCGTTGACTGAACTCTTGAAATGCAAAACTTCGATGTCGCACAATTTGGTGTGCAATGTCTCTGGTAGTGTTGATTTCAAGTGTAGCATTAACCATCTCTAATGGTGACCAATGTTGGTGTTTAATTAGATATCTAATCAGTCGTTCACTTGTTTCAGTATTAATCTGCGCCGAAGGGTTTGATACTTTTGCACAAAATGCAATAAGCTCTTGGAGATCTGATAGACCTTCTGCTGCAAAGTCTTCTGTAGCTTTTGAATAGCTAACTAGTTTTACTGTCATTTTTATTTGCCTTTAATAATTTATTGGTAAGATCTGCAATATCGGTTTCAAGTTTTTTATAATCAATAATAATTTCAACATCTGCTATTTCATCTGAAATATCACCATTTTCTTCAACCATAGCAATTAGAAGACTAACTACGTCAGTTTGATTATCAGATTCAATATTTAAACTAATATCTTCTCCTTGAAATGTGATCTTATCTCCATCTATAGTAATCAGACTAAGCGATTGAATGTAATCTGCTGGAACACTACTAATACTTAAATCACGAACAATATTTTGAAAGTTTCTGTCTCTTTTATGAACTGGCATCAACTACAGCCTTCGGCTTGCGTCCTCGCTTGGGTTTTAAACTTGGATCCATAGTAAATGCTTCTTCTTTGAGTCTTGCTGCTTCTGACAGGAATGTTTCTGCTTGTGTTAACATACTTTTTGCAATCGCACTATCGTCAAGTACTCCTTCATTTGAAGGAACTGCTTCACCACTAGGTTGTGTATTTAGACTAGTTTGTGATCTTGGCGCACTGTCTGTGTCATCAACCATACTATTTTTAATATCGTTTGGCGACATACCACTAGCACTTTTTTTAATAATTTCGTTAACTTCACTTAGTAGAACACTAGTACTACTATTTGGTGTCATTAAAATGTTATCAGTGGAATGTTTTTTAAGCCAACCCATTTTGTGTAATTTTTGTAACATTGGACTACCGTCACTAAACTGTTGGCGTGAAGCAATTTCATAGAATTCTTTTGCTTCCTGCCCGTTTATGCTTTCACATACACGAACAATATCGTCATGTTCCATGTCTGGCAATCTGTCAGTTTCAAGAACCAAGCAGTGTGTATCGTCTTGGATATTCCCACGCTCGTCATAAATTGCTCTAAATACAACAACACAATTTAGTCCTGTGTTCTTGACTTTTCCAATATGTTTTTTATTCGCCATTATAACTCTCCTTTAAGTGTTATCATCAGCATTCATGCTATTTTGTACACTTGCAACAAACTTTGTGAGTTTATCAAATACTGTACCAATTTGCGCTGCTTCATTAGCACGGAATGCACCTCTGGTCATTGCAATATCAATTATTTGAATTGCATTTTGAAGATCTCCAACACCCAATGTTACATTTTCCGTAGACGGTTGATCACCTGGTGTTGGCACTTCAGCTTCTTGCTTATTGTTATCTGTTTGAACTTCGTCATTCATTTTTTTTATATTCCTTATAAGTTATATACGTAGTTATTTATCCATCTAGGATTCGATTGAATTGGACAATTTATATGCTATCATATTTTCTCTAAAACAATCATAATCTTGTTTTTTTTCAAACCAAAATTGGTATCTTTTTTTACCTAATACTCTTGCATGATAAAATCCAGTACATCCTGCAAAATCAATTTCTTCAATATTTGGTGTTTCATCAAATTCTATAATTAATCGTTGTTTAAGCATTGCCTCTAAAATTTTAGTACCAGCGAGTAGTCCTAGATCATCATCACTTAAACTAAATTGTTGTTCAATTATACGCATTAATTAATTTATCCGTTATACGTTTTTCTCTCGTTCGATTAGTCTGTTCTTCAGTAATAGTGTGTGCTATCACTTCAAACAATAGTTTTTTTGGATCTGATCCTAATGTAACACGCTCTTCAACTGTTAACGGTATTCCCATGTCCACATAAAAATCTGCAAGATCAGATTTTAGAAACCTCTCTAAAACTTTAACTTTCATACTCTCAGAATACGCATTTTGAATATCTTGCTGGCGATATTCAAAATGGTATCTGTTATACTCTTCGTATGACCATACTACCCAATGCATCATGCTGCTTCTTTAACTTTTGCACTTTCATAATATACACTTTGACCAAATGGTGCTACTGGCTTACTAAAGCTATTTTTAATAAGGAATATAGTATCACAGTAGTCTTTATCGCCCCAACTTCTCCAAGGCTCACCATCTGTAAACATAATAAACTGATCTGGTTCGATATCATGTTTTTTCATATAATCCCAATTAGCAACAAAGTCAGTGCCTCCGCCACCTCTAATCTGATATTCAGTAATACTACGACCATCATCACTTGTAAATTCATCATAACCAGTAACATTAGTATCAAAACACCATACCCGAATTTTATAGCTAGTAAACTGATCCATAATTCCTTGTACTTCACTCATGAAGTCAGTTATGTCTCGCATACTAATAGAACCACTTACATCCAGTGCAATGCAGATATCAATCTCTTGATCATTTACCATACCTGGAATTACGCAACTGCTAAACTGACTTTTACGATTTGGTGTCATAAAAGTAAAATCACTTTGAACATTACTTTCTAAACTAACACGAATTAATTGCCGCCAATCCATCTTAGGTGCAGTAAGTTGTCCAATCATCCGCTTAATATCTGCTGGTACATTTCCTGCACCTACTGCCTGTGCCGCTTGTATAACTGCATTTTTAAGTTCGTCACTAATTGCTTTAGCGTCTTCCTTACTAATAGTAGGTTTGCCTTTTGCTTTGCCGTCTTGTTTATTCCCGTCTCCATCACCATCCATATCCAAATGTATATCCAATGGCATTTCAACTGGTGGTTTAGTCTTCATCAAATAATCATATACAGTTTCAGTCCACCAATCATCACTTGCAAACATCGGATCAAATAGTACTTTTACTGTAGTAATAAGACGTCCAATTTTTTCTTTAACTAGCATAGCATTAATTTTATAGTCGCCAGCCATATTCCAATACGATTTATTACGATCTCCTACACGTAAAAAGTGTTCATATATACAATGTCCAAGCTCATGTCCAACTAGAAATACAGTTTCCTCAATATCCAGTTGCATTACAAATTCTGGATTATAATAAAAGTTGCGTCCGTCTGTAGCGGCTGTATTGCACCAACCATCTGGATCTTCTTCTACCAACGTTAAACGACAGGCAATGTTACCAAAAAACGGCTGTTGAAATAGCATTTTAATACGTGCGGCTTGCAGTTTTTCTCGAGCGTTTGAATATTCCATAATGAACTCCTGTTCTGGTTACCATTATATTATAGCATTATTTACTATGATGTCAACCTTTTAAAGATATCTTCATCAATAAATTTTTTATGACTCCCTCCATTATCATTTATTAAATGTGTTGGATATAAATCAAATGCTATACTAATTCTTTCGCCTTGATATTCGTGATTCACACCATGAGGTACAAAACTAGGAAACATTATTAATTGACCACTTGGCCCATTTATTTGTACATTTTCATCAGACATTGGAGATCGGTAATTTGTTTGAGTATCAAATTCACTCATTTGAATATTGCCACTAAGGTACGCATTATTGGTACCATTATGTATATGTTCATCCATTCCTTCGCCATCTCTGAGTATATTGTACCAGCATACAATCTCACATTCACATATCTCAGAACTTTCATGTTGTATAAATTCCATATATGATGTTCTTAACCAATCCAAAAGTATATCTAGTTCTGGGCATTGGTCCACAAAATCAAATAAGTTATACGATCCAAATCGTGTAGTTATCGAATTGTCATCTACTCCAGTACCAGCGTCTCCATTACTTGGTAAGTCAAGTATATCTGCTTCTTTTGATATCAGAAATTCACGAATTATTTTCAGATTATCTGAATCTAAGAAATTCCAAACCCCAATGGTAAAGTTCCATTGGGGTGCAAAGTCTGTTTCTGGTATTGGGTTTTTAAATCGAATTGTTTGCATTTTTACGCCTGTTCAATAAGTTTTCCATATTTTGCAATAAATGGCTTGTAGTTATTAAGTTGGTTAAACTTTACACGTATACCATATTTGCTAAGAGCAATAGTAGTAGCCATAACAACCATTTCTGCTTCAAAGTTTGCTTGGATAAATGCTAAGAAATTATCAAACCATTTGTGCTTCTCTTCTTCATCATTATCAAATGCTGATTTAAGTTCGTAACATAGTGCAGTCGTTAAGCTATATTTAGCACTAATATTATCAGTATTTAACTCTGTTACGCTTCCTGAAAGTATATCACTTGGATTAGGAAGTTGTCCAGCAATCTCACGATGTGCTTTAAACTTTAGTGCAATGCCTTCACCAATACCAGCAGCAACCATATCAGTTACTTCTTCCTCAGTAAAATCTTCTACGTCTTCGATTGTTTCACTTACAAAAGTCCAACTACGTGGTGTTGCAAAACTACGCTCACTTGAGCCTGGATCAAAGTTATAAAGATCTTCTTTAAATGTAGTCACATATCCTACAACATCAGGATGTATATGATTACGTACAGCCCAGTCAAACCAATCATGAAATTCTACACGTACTTCGTAATGTAAGAAGCGATTAGCCAGTGGCTTAGGCATACGATATGTAACACCCTTGTCTGTCTCACGGTTGCCTGCCGCGGCAATTACTACATTGTCTGGCAGTTTATATTTACCAATTGCACGATTAAGGATCAACTGATATGCTGCGGCTTGCGTTGCTGGTGCGGCACCATTAAGTTCGTCTAAGAATAATACAATAATATCGTATTCGGCAGCCATCTCTTCATCTGGAAGTTCATCAGGCGCACTGAATTTCATCTTATTTGATTCTGGATCATAGTAAGGATAACCTTTGAGATCTGTTGGATCCCATAGTGCTAAACGACAATCAATAAGTTTTGCCTTTTTACCACTTTTATTGTAATCTGCTACAATCTGTTGAAATGTTTCTGATTTTCCGATTCCTGGAGGTCCCCAAACAAACATGGGACGTTTAGTTTTAAAGTGATGCTTTGCATACTTGCTTACTTCACTTAATTTAACGCTACGGGTTTCAGTAGTATCTAACATTTTATTTTCCTCTGTTTTATATTACTTTACTAGATTAGCAGGTTACAATTAAAGTGTCAACACCTTAATTATGATCCCGTAATTAATTCTAGTGTTCCATCATCTTTCATTTCAAAGTCTTCAATGAAGTGATGCCAATCACTGTTGTGTGCTTGGGCTTGTTGGAAGCAACTTTCAGCAGCTTTCCAAAGCTCTCCAATTGAACCATCTTTAGCAACGGCAGTATAACCAACGTATGTTACATCATCCATGCTATTAATTTCTTTAATGCAACGGTAATGTACCAAGTAGTTTTCGCCATTAAAAATCTTATGGTCTAGACCAGCACAGCCTGTTTCGCTAATGCTCCAAATAGTGTCGTATCCTAGTTCTTCTTGGAGGTCAGCGGTGTGAATACAAATTTCATCAAACCATTCGTCCCACAAAACTGTTTCGTCTACATCTTCAAATTTTACTACTGAATCTAACATTGTTTTCTCCTTCGTTACACGTAATCATAGCAAATAGGGGCTTGAGTGTCAAGCCCCTATATTATTAAATTTGTGTTAACATGCTTGCAGTAACTTTCCACTTAATCACGCCTGCGTCTACAACAACAGTTTTCTGATTAACTTTGGTAACAGTGCCAGTTATAACTTCACCACCCCGGCCTGTAAATTGTACTTTTGCGCCTTTAACTAAACTACGGGCAGTAGTACTGGAAATATAATTCCGGCGTAATTTAATTTCTGCAATCATTTCATTAAGTTGAGCTGAATCCATATTACGAACTTGATTAATTGCTGTATTCATATCTACCATTTTATTTCTCCTAGTTTGTGTTAACTTACTCTTTGCTTATAAGGCCATTATAAACTATTGTCAATAGTGTAATTCAAAGTTTCCTAATATTGATTGCAATAATACGTTATCTTTATCTCCAAATATATAACCACAAGTGTCCACAGGAATAAAATGTGTGGTGTCGCCATCTTGTAGTGGGTAAGTTGGATCATGTATAATATCACATGGAAACTTATCTACACCACAATTGAACACAACATCAACTGCGGTTCTCATTTGAGCTTCATTTACACCAAGTACCAACACAGTACCAAAACCTTGTGTTGTTGACTGTCGCCATTCTTCAAACAGTTTTTCATCTACATTGTATCCAGGCTCTGCTGAATGTACAAATGCATTACTAGCATGACTGGCTTGAGCCATAGCTTTACCAGGATTCATTGAACCCAAATCAGTTCTCATCAAAATATATAATACAGGTGTCATTTCATATCCTTTCTTTTTCTTTTCCAAAAGCAGACTTTTGCTCCACGAATAGTATACCATATCCATCGATTTGGTACTAATCTTAAATAATATGGATACGGACGGTGCACCATATCATTCCAACATTCTGTTCGTTGTTGTTTCCATGGCCAACGACTGTCACCAATTCTACTAAGTCCAACACATGCCGCCCATTTAGGTTTCATTTAACTTGCTATTTTTATAAGTTCCAATTTTTGCATAATAGCAGTTACCATATTCTTTGTCAAGCCTGGAATAACATCGTCATCATAGTTGATACCTGGCAATTGTACAAAATCACCATCTTTAAATATGGCAGCTTCATATAAAGTTTTTCCAGGTAGTAAAACAATACTCAACTGGTATTTGCCAAACTGTTCCTTTGCTTGCCAATGTCCTTCACGAACTGGTTTAAAATTTAATGTATCGAACATTTTACCACTCCTTATACACGCCGTTAGCTTCATTATCATCAAAACCAGCACAATATGCTTTAATTTGTTCTGGTGTCATTTGATGTTCTTCAATTCTCTGTCCAGTATACGTTCCTTGCGGATAATAATGTGGTTCTGGTGGACGTCGGTAATAACTATCTGCACTCCCCCTATCAAACGGTCCACCATGTATTTCATCATATTCGGTCATTATGCTGCCTCCATCCATCTGTTAAGAGTATTCATATCTACGTTAAGTGAATTTGCAAGTTCTGTCATTTTAAGTTCTTCAGCTTTTTTATAAGCTTCTTCAGCTTTATGCTGGTAATCCATTTCATTACATGCTTCTGTAATAACAGCTTCCAACTGGGCATCTGACATAGTTGAGAAATCAAAGCTACGAGCATATGACTTACTGTAAGCATCTGCGGTTGCATAATATGCTGACTCTTCAAGTTCAATACGATTAAACTCTGCAAACGTTCCAGTTGGGACACGGGCGGTCCAGTATGCAGTATCTTGTGGTGATGGCAAACGGCCCATCCAATTACCTGGAGCTTCTGCTTCAAATGCATCTGCTTCGGCATGCTGGGCTAAAATATAATTAACTAGTTTTGCTTCAAGTACCATTTCAACTCTCCTTGTTAACGTATATTTGGCTTATAGCACCAATATATCCAAGTGTCAATAGCAGAAATGAAATTAATTCAATTGTTCTTCCATATGTTCGATCCATGCATCAAGATTTTTACCATATAATTTATACATTATACGATCTTCACTACCAAATAATATTAACTGATTCTTAGTAAAGTAATATGGATATTGATTATATCTGTCCATGACAATTCTAAATTTTGCAGTAAATTTAATTTCATCATTACTTTTAAATGTTTCGTATTCTATGCCCATATCTTGCATTATACGAAGTCCAAGCCTAGTTAAACTAAGACCGCTATTATTACGATAATTTTTAAACAGATTACGTAATGAAATATTCTCGTCAGCCCAATGTGAATTTTTTGCATGTGTTAGTATGCTATTATAAAAGGCTTCCGTTGTCATCTTTCTCTATTACTGTCTGTCCCTCGAGTAACTTTACTACTGTAAATGAATCTGTTTTAAATAACTTGTTTAATCGAGTTGCTAAGTTGAAAGCATGGCCGCTATTACTAAAGCTAACTTTTTTATATTTAGGTCCTGGAAAATTTACTAAGCTATTTAAGCTACGCAAATTAATAGGTTTGTTATTATGAAACACTGCATAGATAGCATCTGCATCTAGTATCTGTTCGCTACGATAACTTTTAGGGTCGGTAAATTCCATTAATATTTTTGGTTTAGGTCTTGCCATTTTTAAATTCCATCATTGTATACTGCTTTAATGTATTTAGTTAAAACACCATATAATTGTGATATTTAAATTATATATCTGACCCATTCATGTTAATACATATGGCTTGCTGTTCTGGTTTGAAATAGCCACCTCCCATACCATGAAATTCACTTAACTCTTCTCTTGCTTGGAAACACTCTACCATATTGGTATGGGTGCTTATTAACTCTACATAAGGTGTTATTTCATAGAAGTATATAAAAACTAATGTCCACATTATGGAGTATATTCCTTTTTAGAAGGATTAATTTTAGGTCCACTATAAGGTTCAAACTCTCTACCAGTAGCAACCATACATCCAGTACCGTCTGGGTATAGTGTAATCAAACTCCATGATCCGGTGTCCTGATTAACAAACATCATCATACTGCCAGCATATGCCTTTCCATCTTGTGCAGAAAATTGCAGACCCATTGCTTTAAATAATGGTTGTTCTCTGTATTTTTCCACTACTAGATCTGTCATTGTTATGACATTGTCACATGCTTGTGTAGCAAAAAATGTTTTCGCAGTTGGCGATTTTAGAGCTTTGGGTTTTTCTTGTGCAACACTAATAACTGGTAGTAGTGCTATTGCTCCTGCTAGTAAGAGTTTCATAATCCGATCCTTGTCTTTTTATAGCAAGATGCATGTCAGCTTCGTTTTTAAATGGTCCTAAGCTAGTGTAACCTTGCTGTGTTTTATGTCTTGGACAAAAGCTCGGCCTCCATCCTGTAGCAAATAATAATGCCCAATACCCAGCCACAAAATATGTGTTGCTTTTGGGTGTCTTTGTGTAAGCAGGCACATTATCTAGTAGCTGACCGTTATACACTATATCCTGGTTAGTTGGAAACCCTAATACTGATTGATTGTTACTTGTAGTCTTTGTAGTAATAGTTGTAATATTAAAGTCTTTGATATCCACTAACGTTTCTGTCTTTTCTAAAGTATTATAAAACGTATAGCTATCTAAATTTTTTCTAATTGTTCCAACTCGATTACCACGATTTTCTACAATCCAGAAACTATCTTCTATAACACTCTTCGCATTATATTTATACGTATCAGTAGGCTGCATTTAAATATTCTGCATGTGCTTGAGAGTTATCGCTGATACGTTGTAAATCATATGTTCCACAAAACCGCATAAAATGAATACCTACACCACTAACTGGAGTAGCCTGTACTTGTGAAGTGATAACATCATCCAATGCTACTTTAATGTCGTCAGGTTGTTGTGTGAGATCAACTAGAGTTACATTACGTAGATAATCATCTAGTACTCGATGTTCATCACCATTATGATCCACCCAACGTTGTAGCATCATATTGTTCCAGTCAAAGCCTTTTGCATCTTTATCAGCAAATGCCTCAAGTAGACCAACTTTGTTTTTTGTACCTTTTTTACGAACACCTGGAAAAGCACTAAACACGTTATCACTGCTATCGCCTCTCATACACTTTTCAAACAGCAACCAACTGGGATCACCAATTTGTTTTTGCTCTTTAGTTTTCTTGTCAATTACAGGCTTGCCACGATCATTTACAACGCCATCTATTTTAATATGCTGATTACTAATTCCATTGTACTGTGTTACTTTGTCTGTGAGTAACTGATAAAAGTCACTATCGCTACTAATAATAACATGTTCATCATCAGGATGATTCTGTATCCAACGAGCAATAAAGTCATCTGCTTCACATTGTTTGTGTTGCAGTACTGTGCAATTTGTTCGAGTTTCCATAAACTCTTTAAGATTGTCAAATGCTTCCCAATATGCCTTATCTTCTTCCTCTTCCTTAGGAGTAAGTGCATCACGAGCTACTTTGCGATTAGCTTTGTAAGGCTCATAAAAGTCTTTACGCCAACTGCGTCCTTCTAAACAGAATACAACATGACTGCCGTTAAAGTCTCTATATGCTTTTAAAATACTTGCAAACATAATGTGATATGCCATACCAATTTTGGTATCAATATCATCTCCACGTACTACATGCCTTGCACGAAAAAACATGTTTGCTGTGTCTACTAGAATATATGTCATGAATAACCCTCAATTGTTTATCTACCTATAATAGCAACAATCGAGGGTATTGTCAAGTTTTGTTTTGGCTCCAGCCGCAGGATTCGAACCATGCACGATTAAATACTTTGCGAGTTATTAATCAACGGATAAACAGTCCGCCGTGTCTACCATTTCCACCAGGCTGGAATAAACTTTATGCTGAACGCAGCATGGGTTGAATCATACCCATTGGCTCACTTAGTGCATTTATTTTTTCTAGTGCAGGGATCATACGTGTAATACCAATTCCGCCACCTACTCTTTGGAAGAAGTCAAACTTTAGAAACTCTTCTAGTTCTGCTTCTACACGTTCTTTACCGAATAGTTTGAATAACAACTCTGCGTACTCTCCGTCTACAATGCTATGGAATGTATCACGCATCATATCAACATCACACGAGCGTTCTGCTGATCCAATAGTTTCCATACCACCTAGTATAACATCCATCTTCTTGGCAGTTTCGCCATCATCGTTACGTGCCATGTTCCAGAAAGGTGATGTTAGTTCTGGAAAGTCAGTAATCAAACAACTACCAAAGTTCATTTCCATAGCTTTTTCGTGACTGTCATCCATTTCGGTGTCTGCACTTACACCCCAATGCTGTTGCCATTCTCTGTAAGTTTTTTCTGTTAGTGCATCAAAGCCTAAGTATTCACACAGTTCAATTTCCATTGCTTTGAGATCATCTACACTGCCTGGCATTTCAAATTCAAACATTGGGAAGATAATATCGTGTCTGCCTGGTATAGCATTTGGCTCTTGTCTATAGGAAGTGGAGACACAAAAAAACCCCTTACTATCGGGGCTACTTAATAATTCATGTTCTAACCACATCTGGCCTGTTTGGGGTAGTGGCCAAGTGTTGCCTGCGTAATTGTACGTTGCTACATTGAATGGATCTTCACATGCGGCAAGTATGCTTAGTCTGTTTTGGGTGTGGACTTCCAAGAATCCTTTGTCCAAAAAAAATGACCTTAAAAGGCCAACTGTTTGTGTAAATTTTCGTGGGTTTATGAGTTGCGTCATTTATCTTTTTCCTTTTTAGTTAATTCAGCCTAAAAAAAATTGGCTCAAAAAAAATTGAGCTTTATTTTTCCATCTATTTATTTATCATTTAGTACATTTTATGAACCTGTCCATCTTTAGAGAAAGGATTTGCAGACGCCCAGACTGGGTGTATCTGTATACGTTTGCTAGTAAAATATTGACCCCACACTAAACTACCACTAGCTATAGGCGGCATTGACAAATTTTTATTTAATTGTGATGCTGTAAAATTATCCAAGAACTGCTGATAGTATATAGACGCTATACCATTAAGTATAAATTCCTTAGGTGAATTATAGTTAAATATCCTGTGTTCAAAAACAGGTCTTAATCCAAATATTCCATTTTCATTGACTTTTACAAGACCATTGTTACTCACTCCATCAATGTTACATGATATCCAGTTATCATATTTAATAAGTTCATTTGCGTTTCCTAATTCTTTATTGAAATTACTAGGTTGTTTAAACTTATTGTTTGTTTGATTCCATTCTAATGTTTCTTCTAGAGAATCTAATAGATCTAGTATTGGTAGATTGACTCCGTTGTTTGATTTGGTCCTAACAATTAGGTGTTCGTGTTGTGTCATATAAAACACTTTATAAAATTTATAGTATATCGATAGATGTCTACGCTTGTAGTCAACTGCTGAACATTGTGAAGCTTTGAGTAAATCTTCGTGTAGCCATTTGTCCCAGAGCTTTCCAAACTCTGGCATATCTTCATATATTATTTCATGTATGATTTGATCAAATGTTTGATAAGTTTCTATATCTAATTTATACTTAAAACCAAAATTTTCAATTGCAGTTATTAAATCATGTGTATTATTATTTTTATGATCCCACGTACTAATATAAAAAGTAACATCATTAATGTTACCTTTGTTTAGTTGATTTGTGATTTGTTCACAATGTGATAAAAATTCAGAACTTTTACTACCACCGTAAGTTAATCCTGGAATTAAAATTGCCAGATCTCTATTTAAATGCATTTATACTAAATTACCTTAGTTTCTCTAGTATCGGGATTTCACATTCTAATACACCAACTCTAGTACCACGTGCCTTCTCGAGCATCTGCATATTTCCTATGAGCTCTTTAAGTTCGTGTGTTTCTAAGCTACAACTTTGATCAGTCCCCCACAGTGTTTTGTCACTAGTAAAATGACGCTCTAGCCAGTCAATATCCTTTAGAGCAAGTGCAGCTGAAATAAATTTACCCAACTCATGTCCACTATATCCAACAGGAACCTGATAACGTTTTAAGTAATCAATTGTGTCAATGTGTAGATCTGCCGTCTTTGCTGGATATGTACTTACAGTGTGCATTAGTACAAGTTTATTCTTGTCTACATATCTAACAATTTGTTCAATTTCTTCCAGTGTACACATACCAGTACTTACTATTACTGTACCATATATGGCATTGCACATATTTAAAATTTCAGTGTCTGTGGCTTTTGCACTTGGTACTTTTACTATACTAGTATCAAAATTATTAGCCATAAACTGAATACTATTTGTATCCCATACACTTACAAACCAATTGATTCCTACTTCTTTACAATGTTGATCAATTTCATAAAACTCGTCATTGAACTCAATACGATGCTTGTACTCAAGGTATGTCATTTCTCCCCAAGGAGTATCTCTTAATTTAGACTTTTGATCTTCTGGTACACAAACATTCGGATCACGCTTTTGAAATTTTACATAATCAGCACCTGCTTTTTTTGCGAGTGTGATCATTTCTTTGCATAACCCTAAATCACCGTTGTGATTGATGCCAATTTCAGCTATTGTTTTTACCATAATGTTTTTCCCAATAAGTTGTATATACTTCGAATTGCCATTCGTAATCAATATCAAGGCATTCGAACTCTTTCATTTCAAATAGTGCAGGATTGTTTTTTGTAAAGTCACCCATCCAACGCTCTTGGCCAATTAGATCAAGTCTTCCAGCGTATAATGCATGTGCAGCTTCAAGTGTAGGTTCTACTACTTTGGTGTTCATAATAGTTACACCAGCTGGCCAGGGTGTGATCATTTCACCTTGGGTGTTCCAATAGTATTGCTTTTTAGACATAACACCAAAAAGGCCATCGTGCTCACTACTAACATATTGATCTACAAACTGATTTATAGTATTTACGCTTAAGAATGGCAAACATGGATTGAATAATACAACATACTTGTATTGTGGAAATTTGTCCCACCATTCGTACATTTGTACTAAATCATTTTCGCTGTTGCGTGACGCTAAACTGCGATTAAATATGTTAACTTCATGTTTGTTACATATATCAATAAGTTCTTGATCGCAAACACTTGCGTAAAAGTTTTCCATTGGTATATTGGTTTGTTTAATCTTATTAATGAATATCTCAAATAGACAAGTACCTGCAAATTCTCTTGTCATTTTTGCAGGTACACGTTGACTATTAGTCCTTGCTTGTACTATAAACAGCACGTCTTTAATGTTTTTCATTTTGAGTACCAATCCTTCCCACGATTAACTGTACCTGAAGAAGTTTCAATTCCACTAAAACTACGGCCTTTGTATATTTTTTTAGGTTGTTTAATTTGATGAATAATTTCGCCTTCTTGCTGCCGGCGTTCTTTTTTCATAGCTTGTCTACGTTCTTCGCTATCTTGAATACGTTGCGATTCTGCGTTTTTCATTCTTCGATCATACGTTTTTCCATATTGTCCTTAACATCTAATACAGCATCGTTTTTAATGATATCAATGATAGTTTCATTCAATCCGATCTCACGCCTAAGCCAATACATTTTACTTTGTAGCTTTTCTAATTCTTTTTCGTAAAATTGTAGTTCTTTCTCTTTGCGAACTTTTTGTTCGATTATATCAGTAAGTAGTATTAATTTAGGCTGTTCATTCATAAATCTTCTCCAGCAGCATCTGCTGCTACACTACGACATAAATCATTAAACCATAGGTCAACAATTTGTTCAGGTGTCTCACCAGCATAGCCAGCCTCACCTAGTAGACCAACGAAATCTTCGTTCCAGTCTAATTCAAAATAACCTTGTGTGGGGTTGTCTTTATCGAAGTGTACCTCTACTACCTTGACCCACGGACCTTTGGCATTTTCTTTAGTTTCTACTTCTTTACTTTTATTAAAAATATTCTTGAGTTTGTCTAACATATTTACTTTCTCTAAATCTATTTAGTGGGCATAGTAAACAACGCTCTCACGTCATGTGGCTCATCGCCTTCGATAGGTTTACGTGCAAAAATACACCACTTGTATGCAAACATTGTTTGATTACTTGTGCAAAACTCCCTAAAACTTGTGCCTGTAGTGTACACATCATCTACAACCATCCAAGGATGATCACCAGGTGTTACATATTTTTCCATTGCATACTGTAGTGGCAACCCGCCACGTGGAATACCAACTACTTTACTAAAAGGCTCGGTTTGATAGTCCATGATCATACGTGCTAGTCCGTCCCACCACTCTGGGCGTATAGCATCGCACTCAATTTTCCATGCTAGTTTGTTTCCTGCGTGACTGATAAAGTCACCTACTTCAAATAAGTTTGCAGTTGTATAATACGGCATTAATACCATCCCATCATCATTCGTGTATCTTCTGGTACCATTTCTATACTAAATGGTGGTTCAAATACTAGTTCTCTTTTAACTGATTCAACACCTGAAATTTCACCAACTGCTTCTTCAATACCTTGACAAATTTCATCTGCAAACGGACACATCATACTTGTCAATGTATGCTTAATGTAAACTTCTTGTCCGTTAATTTTTACTTCATAAATTAATCCTAGCTCTTGTACACTAAGACTAACTTCTGGATCATATACGTTTAGTAATGCTTCTCTGACTATTTCTTCAGTTATTATTTTCTTTACCATCCAATTTTCTCCCAAGGAACATCTTTAGCACCAAAGTGTCCATATACACAATTTTTGCTGTAGTTGGTATAGTTAAACAAGTCAAATCTGTCAATAATTCCTTTTGGAGTTAAATCAATCTCACGTTCAATAAACTTAGCAATACTAGCGTTGTGCCCGTTACTATCAACATAAATGCTTGTGGGCTCTTTAACACCAATAGCATAACTTAATTGGATATTACACCAGTCTGCCATATTATCTGCTACAACATTTTTAGCAAGCCAACGAGCCATATAGGCTGCAGAGCGGTCGACTTTAGTAGGATCCTTGCCACTAAAAGCACCGCCACCATGAGGAGCGAAACCGCCATAAGTGTCCACGATAATCTTTCTTCCTGTGACACCAGCATCGCCGTCAGGACCACCGATAACAAAATTACCTGTAGGATTAAGATGCCATATAGTGTTGTCATCCACTAAATCTCCAAGTTCTTCCATTGCTGAAAGTTTACAAAGATGTCTAGCTTCCTCTACATTACCTTCAGTATGCTGAGTACTTATTACAACTTGGTCAATACGTTTAATTATACCATCTCTTCGAGCACCATAGTACTCTACACTTACTTGACTCTTAGCATCTGGTCCTAGTATAGCACCACGTTTGCTTTTCAAGTTCTTTAGTATCTCATGGCTGTAATGAATAGGTGCTGGCATCATACTGTCTGTATGATTACAAGCATAGCCAAACATTAGTCCTTGATCTCCTGCACCAAAGTCGTCTGTGCCTAGCGCAATGTCTCCACTTTGTGAGTGAATCTCATTGTAGATACGCAAGTTATCCCAATGAAATCCTTCTTGTTCATAACCAATCTCTTTAACTTTGTCACGAACGATTTGTTTTACCTTGTCTTTGCTTACGTTAAAGTTTTTTACTTCGCCCGCTAACGTTACATGGTTAGTGGTTACAAGTGTTTCAATAGCTACACGAGTTGTTTCGTCGCCATTGGTTAGTCCGGCATCTACTAGTGCATCACTGATTTGATCTGCTATTTTATCTGGGTGTCCATCACTAACGCTTTCGCTTGTAAAGATATAGTTGTTCATTTATGTTGACTCCTGGTGGAATGCATCTACCTTGATAATTTTATTGTTTTTGTCAAAAGAAATAACATCAATTACCTTTATGTGTAAATTTTCTTTTTGACTTACAACAGTAATTTCTGCATATGATTTTTTTAGTTTTTCACAAACACCAATATGCATTAACAATACATGTATATCTGGTACATTTTCCCAAATATCAGCATTAGCATTAATTACGTTTTCTCTGCCATGTACTTTAACATTCCAATCTTGTAGTGTAATATCTTCTGCAAATATACTTTGGAGCGTAGATTTATCTCTTGTATTCCAAGAAGAAAGATATTTTTTAGTAATACTATGTAAATTCATAATCCAGCCTTTCTAATTTTATCTTCATTAATGGGTGCCTTCATAGCTCGTTCGTGTTGCTTATTTTTATATTTTTTATTAAGTGCCCCACGCATTTCCGAAGAGTGAAATGTGAAGTCTTGGGGTGAAACGCCACCCTTTTTCCATGCAGATGTTTGCAACTTCTTGGACGTTAAGATTGTACTCTTCAGACCTACCACCCAATGGCATAAGGTACACAGGGCATTCCAAACCTTCAGCACGATATTCTTCAACAGCTTGCTCAGCTTCTTCAATGTCCATACGATCAGCGACAACAAACTTGAGATACAAGTCACTGCCGTCCACAAGACTATACTCATGAGCAACTTTAGGTTTAATAGCAGTATCCCAAGGTTCTCCACTAACACTAAGTTTCGGGGAACATGACCATGTGACAGTAATCCTGTCGCTATTGTTGAGATAGTCAAAGAGATCGTCTTTGAGAAATTGTGTAGTATTTGTTTCAAATGTAACATTTTTTAGATCCTGCATACGTGGATGTTCAAATAATTCTATGTACAGTCGTTGCCACGCCAACAACGGTTCACCTCCGGTCATTATCAAATGTATGTCTTGACCGTTATCACAAGTCCACTTTCCTTCTGGCAGTAAACTAATTAAATGCTCTACAACTTCGTCAACTGTAGCTTGCTTGTTAAAGTGTTTAAACTCTGGATAGATACTTGCATATGTATCACAGCCTGTGTGTATAATGGGCAAGTCTGTAAATACTTCTGTAGTTTCATGTACTTTATTGTCTAATAGACCTTGTACTTCTTCGTTATGTATTACACCTTGTTTTTGTTTTACGTCACGCATTGGCTCGCTTCTATCAAGTCCAAAGTTCATGCAACGAAAGTTACAACCAAAAGTACGCAGAAATACACTAGGTACTCCCACAAACTTGCCTTCACCTTGTACACTGTAGAATGCTTCGCTATATCTTAACTTCATAAATTTTCCTATAAGATTGTATTTTCTAATATTATATTACTTTTTTATTAGTCTGTCAAACTACTTTTATTAGTCCCATAAGTTTTCATAGTATTTTCCAAACAATGTAAATGCATTTGTAAGGCGTTCTTGTGTTTCTTTCAAGCAAGCCTTGCATACTGGATCACCAAAGTTTGAACATTTGTCTGCACACATATCTCCAGCATCCATTTCTTTTGCTTTGTGTCCGAATGCCCAAATCATTTCATCTAGTATTTCGTTCCAACGTTCTTCAGTAAGATCACTAGGATATCCATGTGTTGTTGCTTTGAGTTGTACAAGCATAGGATGAATAATCATAGCAAGTGTACAATCCATGCTCCATGTGTCGTGCGGTTCTATTTCAACTCTTGTAGCACGATTCTTTCTGTATGGTCCTATTCTGACTCGCATTTTTTTATACTCCAGCCGCCATGATCTAGTTCTTCCCAAATCAATGTATCGCCTACATCCCATCCAACTTGACTAAGTGCATCCGGCGGAAACTCAATGAATAGCTCTTTTGTTTTTCCGTTTTCTTGGACTTCGATTGTCCAACTGTTTGTGCCTGTTTGTTTATGCATTGTCTATACCCATTTGTAACATACGATATGGTATAGTACATACCCATATATAGATAGGCCAGAACAGTAAATTACCTATGATAATACCACTGTTGTTTATAATTGTTTCTGTTATCATTGTCCAGGTTCCCATCCAGGATTGTCAGCAATCTTTTGTGCTCTTGCTTGTTCGTATTCTTTACGTTCTTGTTGTTTAAGTTCTTCCATTTCAGCATCATAATCTGTCCAAACATCTTCCCAGTGTTCTTCAGTTATACCATCTGGTGTGTCGTGCCATTCATCTTTAAGCCAGCCTACATATGCATAGTAGCCTTTGCCAGTTGAGTCCATGTAATCATAGACAGTTTCCAGATGTTGTTTATCATAGTACATGCCATCTACTAGTTCACATAAATCTGTTTCTACTTGTGTGTATGCTAGTTTTTTAGGATCAAATGGTTTGTCTGTTTCAATAAACCATTGGCCAAAGCCGCCTTTCTCACCACTATGAAAACACAATACAGGAGTATAACCTTCCAAGTCTTCAGGCTCTTCTTTATTTGCATAACATTCTCTACTCATTAAGTGGTATGGATCTACCTCAACTGCATCTTCGTCCCATCCCTGTGCTTCTTCACTTTCTGGGTCATTGCCTGAAACATCATGGACACTAAATGTACCGTCAGCATAGTAACCATTTTGATGTTCATACTCGTCACATTCGTACCAGTTGTTCCAGTAATCCATATCTTCATATGGATCTGGACTATTAGTATCAACATCTTCACTATCGTCCCAATCCAATCCAACAATGTGTGATACTAGATCATCTTGGTCTTTGTCTTGCCAATAGCGTACAAATTCTGCTGTTACTTTACCAATTGCTAATTCTCCGCCATATCGTCCGCCATCAACTCTATATAAAAATTTGCTCATTTAATATTCTCCTACGTTTTCCCAAGGATAAACTAGCCAAACATCTTGTTCTGCTTTATTAATTTCGTGACATGTGTAAGCACAATGCTCTGTAAATTCACTAGCCAAATTGTCTGTTAATGTGGCAAATCGAACATTATTGTTCCATACACTATTCCAACCATTTTCTTCTTCGGGGAAACAACTTGCTTGCCAATCTTTTATAATCCAATTGAATGTTGCACCTGTATCATTGATATCATCTACAATAAGAATATTCTTACGAAGTTTAATATCCCATCGTGCACCAGTAATACCAGATTTGTCTGGATCGTTATATCCAAATGCATCTTCAGACATCCATAGGTTACTTTCTGGTCCTACTTCATCATCTCGCAAACTTACTTTAAGTGCTTCACAACGAATGCCTGTCATGTTACTAATAATAGTAGCAGGTACATTCCCTCCACGAGTAAGTCCTACAATATAATCCGGACGCCAATTGTCAGCATACATTTGTAATACAATACTACTACACATATTTTCAATATCTTGCCAACTGTAATAATGTTTCTTAATCATTTATAATTCCTTTAATACGCCAAGGAGTAAAACATACACTGCCTATACTAATATGATCTGCTCCAGCGTTAATATATCTATCAACACTAGCTTTATCTTTTACTCCGCCGCCTGCGATAACTTCAACATGAGGATGTGTACTTTTTATGTATTCTAGTATTCTCAAAGTGTGTGGTACAATTACATCACCACTAAGTCCACCTTTCGCTGTTGGAATAGTATTGCTTGCATGTATTTGATTATAGCCTAGTTTAACTATTTTGTCAATCTGTTTGTTTGTTATAGTTGGTGGTACTTTTACAATGCACCAGAAGCGTTGATCTTTTGCAAATGCTTTAGTTAAGTCTGGATGTTCATCTACATTTGGGCAACTTATGTTAAGTTCTACATTCTGATGCTTGGGCACTATTTCATATAGTATACGCCAATCATTTGGTTCCAAACTAGCAATACTCATTACATTGTGTGGTGCAGTGTTGTCCAACCCCTTAAATATTCCTGGGTTACGCAAACCTAGTTTGTTGCGCCAGCCTGTTCTAGTATACCTAAGTGTTTTTATAATTTGTTTTGCTAGTCCAGGACGTGGCTTCACCGTAAATGTTCCAGTAACACTGACTATTGGTTTGCCACTTAGAAAGTTTGTGTACTGTAAATAATTGCCAAATGGCGCACTGATAAAATACATTTACTTATTTGCACCATCTATAATTTCACGTCTTCCTTTAACACCAATTTGACTGTCAAGCATAACTTTAACCTTATCTAGCATAACGCATGCCATCATTAAGATATCTTCTCTGTTATCGCACATCATAATTTGTCGTTCAATTGGCTCACATAGCTCTAACATTCTAGCTTGTATTTCATTACTCATTTGATGATTCCTGCAAGGGTGGGTAGTTAATATTATAATAATTCCAACTACATGTAATTCGTTCAACATCACTTTTATAAGGATAAACTTGATGTCTCAGTATAGATGGAAACATATATACATCAGCCTCTCTTGAAACAACCCTATGTGGTGATGCTTGGCCGTTTGCACTAACAAACTCTAATTTTCCACCAGCTCTCCAATTTGGATCTTCATCATTCTCTGCTTCTTTTTGAATTTCCTCAGGTACCTTTACCATACATATTGCACTTATTTCTCCATGATGATTGTGTAATGGATTAAATTCATATTTTTTCATATAATTAAACCAAGGTCCTTGGTTTAACGAATAACTAAGTTTTTCATAATCACCACTAACAATTTTCCAAAATGGTGTATTTTCTCTTTCATGCTCAGAACGTTCAGAATCTTCTTCTAAGACAAAATTAGCCGTTCTGTTAATTTGATCCATATAGTTTTTTAAATGTGGACGAAAAATTTTATCAAAGTTATTTACATCTTGTTGATTTTTAATCATGCCATGTCGTTGTTCTTTTATATTTCCAACTAAAGATTTACTAGCATCATCGCCTTCCCTTGAGGATTCAGCTAAGTCTTGCATAAATTTAAGACCATCAGCGTCTACTTTTGATCTATAAATATATTCACCAAATGGATAAAGTATATCATGGTCTTCATATTTAATTTTCATTATATTATCCTTATATTAAACGGCGGGGATCTCCCCCACCGTTTTTAATTTTGTATTATTCGGCGTCTTCTTCTGAAAGTTTACCATTTAAGTAACGTAATAGCACACCGTATGCTGGTAGGAAGATAATAAGTCCTACTGCAATCTTAATCACAACTTGTGATCCTGCGATCTCTACCCAGTTTGCAGCCATATATTCGTCTGCACTGTTGTTGAACGCAACCCAAAAGAATGTGTATGTGTCAATGACGTTTGCCGCTACAGTTGATACTGCTGGCGCAATCCACCAATGCTTCATAAAGTTTTCACGTAGGTATTGAAATACATATACATCCAACATTGTGCCAACTGCATATGCTGTTGCACTAGCTAAACCAATACGCATTGCTACACTACTTGGTGCACCCTCCGCCATTACAACTAAAATTGAGCCAATAATTGCCAACGGATAAGCTGCCGCAATTGTTGAACGTGCAATGTTTTTACCTAACATTCGTACTGTTAAGTCAGTTGCTAGTACAACTAACGGAAATGTAAATGCAGCCCAGGTAAGTTTAATTCCAAAAATTTCTACTGGAATACTTACTAGTGCGTTACTTACTACGATAACAATTACATGTAGTGCTACTAGTTTCAGCAACATGCTTCTGTCAATATCTTTAAAAAATCCTAACATAATATATTTCTCCCTGTTAGTGTTATTTCTTTCTCTAAAAGAAAGAATCTTGTAATAAAATAGTTTGATCTCTTTCTGGTCCAGTTGATATCAAAACTACTTCGGTTTGTGTTAATTGCTCAATACGGTTAATATACTCTTGAGCAAGTCTTGGTAAATCTGAATAATCAGTTATACCTATTGTACTAGTACACCAACCAGGTAGCTCTTCATACACTGGTATTCCGTTGTGTACGTCAGTACAAATCTTAATAGTCTCGAGTTTATCGAGTACGTCTATTTTCATTAATGCTATGCCAGTAACACCATTTAACATACATGTTCGTTTTACTTGTGATACATCAAACCATCCACAGCGTCTGCTTCTACCAGTTACTGTACCTTTTTCTTTACCTACACTTGCTAGATGCTCTCCAACATCATCAAATAATTCAGTCGTCATTGGCCCTTCGCCAACTCGAGTTGTGTATGCTTTTGTTATACCAATTACATTTGGTATCTTATTATGCGGTACCCCTGAGCCTATACTAGCCATACCTGCTAGTGTGTTTGAGCTTGTTACATAAGGATAAGTGCCAAAGTCTACATCTAGCATGCTTCCTTGTGCGCCTTCGAATAATATATTAAATCCTAAGTCAGTCTTTTGATTTAGATAAAGTGGTACATCATTTACATATTGTAATACATGTTTTTTGATATGTGCTAGCTGATTAAACAACTGTTGTTGGTCAAAGTCGTGATACTCTGCGGCTATTGCTAGTCTATGTTTGAGTAGTTCATCATCTCTAAGATCTCCTACTTTAATTGCACGTCTTCCTGCTTTATCTTCATATGCAGGACCAATGCCTCTGCCAGTAGTACCGATTTTTTTATCAGTTACTTCTTCTCTTGACTGATCTAATGCTTGGTGATAGGGTAAAATTAGCGGAGTGTTTTCTGCAATCATCAATCTACTAGGATCAATGTTTACACCTTGTGACTGTACTAGTTCAATCTCTTCTAATAGTTTCCAAGGATTCAATACAACACCGTTACCAATAACCGAAACTTTATCTTCTCTTACTATACCGCTGGGCAGTAAGCTAAGTTTAAAAACTTTGTCACCTATTACCAGTGTATGCCCTGCGTTATGTCCTCCTTGAAAACGTACTATAACATCTGCTTGTTCTGCTAGTAAATCAACTACTTTGCCTTTGCCTTCATCGCCCCATTGGGTTCCTATTACTACTAAGTTTGCCATTTAATAATTTACACCTGCGTAAAATGGTATGTTACGATTCTTAACATAATCACTTCCGCCAAGTTTAGGTAAGTCCATTATACATGCAACTGCTTTTATGGTTACTTCTATTTCATCACACATTTCAATAACTGCTTTCATAGTTCCACCAGTTGCTATTAAGTCATCTATAATAAGAACAGTGTCGCCCTTATCAAAACTATCTCGTTGCATTACTAGTTCGTTGGTTCCGTACTCTAGTTCATACTCACGACTAATAGTACTACCTGGCAACTTCCCTGGTTTACGTGCAAGCACAAGTGGTCCTCTAGTCCTGTGTGCAAACACACTTGCAAAGATAAAACCTCTAGCATCAATACCAATAATTTTATCTACTGGACAATACTTCAATAAATTACTGTATATAAAATTGTTGGCTAGTTCAAACCCATCCTGTGATGCACATAAACTTGCGGTACATTTAAAATCAATACCGTCTTTAGGAAAGTCCATGTAACTTTTTATATATTGTTTCATATTAATAACTCTGTGCTAGGCGCCACATCAAATACTCTTTTGATTCAATTGGCGGATATTTAGGCGCTTCGTGGAAACGCAGATTATCAACAATAGTACCCGGTGTAGGATCTACAAAGTGTGGCATACTATAGCGTTGTTGATGTATGTGACTGTTTACAACTCTGTGCTTGGTTGACTTGAAATAGTCATTAGTCCATCGTTGTAACAAGTCGCCTATGTTACAAATTACTGCATCCTTTTCATATGGTACTGCATGCCATGTTCCATCAAGGTCTTGAACTTCGAGTCCTGGTACATCGTTAATTTGCCAAAGTAAAGTAATAGTACCGTAGTCACTATGTTCTCCTATACGCATTTGTTTATCTTGTACTGGTCCATCATATGCTGGATAATGAATGACCCTTGTTGTATTAAAAGGTTGTAAATGTGAATCTACTAGTGTAGTTCCGCTATCTAGGATAGTATCAAACTTTTCTAATATCTTTAGTGTAAGTTTATCGGCAATATCTATACTTTGTAATGCTGTTGATTTAAATCCATTTAGTTCAGTAGGCCAAAGATCATCTGGCATACGTGTATTGTTATAATTAAAACTTTCTTTAATATCCTTGGGTGCTGTAGGGTCTACATTTTCGTCACCTACCATACTGTAACCTAAGTTAGTATCTGCGTTGTAAGGATAGCTTTGTTTTGTATCCATTGGCAATTCAAAGAATGCTTTCATTTGTTCTTGCCAAGACTTGATGTCTTGTTGATGTGTGTCAGTTAACGCATTTGTAAACACTGCGAAGCCTACTGTTGTGTAGGCTTCGTCAATGCGATCTAAAGCGTCTGATGCTTGTAAATCAATTACTGGAATCATTAACCAGGTACCTGTGATGTGATGCCTTCGACATAAAACATCATAGTGTCTAGTTGCTGTCTCGTTGCTACTTCACCTTCTTTCAGGAACACTGTTCCGTCTTGCTTGTTAATTGGACCTGTAAATCCAAACAACTCGCCTGCGCTAATAGCATCTTTTACACGTTGTGCTTCTGCTTGTACATCAGCTGGCATATTAGCAAATGGTGCCATTTGTACAGCACCTTCGTTCATATGTCCAAAGTAATCGCCTGTTTCCCATGTACCATCTAGTACTTGTCCTACTTTGTCGATGTAGTAAGGACCCCAATTGTCAATAGTTGCTGTCAATTGTGCGTTAGGAGCAAACTTCATTTGATCACTTGCTTGTCCAAAACCAAGTACACCTGCTTGTTCTGCCGCTTGTAGCGGAGCAGGTGAGTCAGTGTGTTGTGCTACAATGTCACAACCTTGTTGGATCAGAGCCACAGCCGCATCTTTTTCTTTGCCTGGATCATACCATGTGTAAACCCACGCAATTGATAGTTCTACATCTGGATTATACTTACGTGCGCCCAAGAAGAATGTGTTAATCTCACGCATAACTTCTGGAATTGGGAATGAAGCAATATAACAAATTTTGTTTGTTTTTGTCATCATACCTGCTACAACACCTTGTACGTGTCTTGCTTGGTATAGTTTCAAACCATAGTTAGCAACGTTGTCAGATGATTTATAACCTGTAGCATGTTCAAACTTTACGTTTGGAAACTTCTTTGCTACGTTCATTATTGGATCCATATATCCAAATGATGTCGCAAAAATAATGTCTGCGCCCTGTAGTGCCATTTGTGTCATTACACGTTCAGCGTCAGCACCTTCTGCTACACTTTCAACAAACGTAGTTTCGACACGATCTCCGTATGCTTCTTCTACTTGCTGACGACCAATATCGTGACGATATGTCCAACCGTGATCACCTGTTGGGCCAACGTAAATAAATGCGACTTTTGCTTTATCCTTAGGAGCATCTGCACTTGCAGAAACGCCTACAGCTGCCACTACTAGTGTAGCAGCCAATAGTTTTAATAGTTTCATTTTTTTCCTTTCTGAAGGGTATTCTTTAACTAATGCCTCACCCTTATATAAATTACTAATGCAATTTAAAAATTATATCCATGGGTGTTGATATGTGCCAACATGGATTTTTAGTTTTCGTGGCGATCTATCTGATGCCACTTTTATAGAAACATCGTAAGTAATCGCTGTGTCACGAATGTTACTATATACGTTAAAATCTGATATTTGTTGATCTGAACGTAAGTCTTTAAGATACGCTTCAAAAAGTCGACGGATCGACTTTTCTCCACGTGGCTTATTTTCGAGGATACCATCAAATGGTTCAATGATCTTTATTAGATCCCATTTGATATCGTTAATGCTTAAACGGGTATACATCTTTATTCCTTATTAATTGTTTACATTTATCTTGGAGCATATTCTTGTTGTAGTTTAATATTATCCATGAATTCTTTTTTGCATCCAGGATCATTATGGAAGCTACCTTTAAGTACTGTAGTTTGTGTTAAACTACTATGTGCCATAATACCTCGATTTTCACAACAGCCATGGGTAGCCTGAATGTAGACCCCTACATTTTCACTTTCTGTTGCTTTCATAATTTCTCGAGCAATGTCGGTTGCCAACTCTTCTTGTAAAGTTCCACGTCTTGCACACCACTGTGCAATTCTTGTATACTTACTTAGTCCAATTAATTTATTAGAGGCGATAATGCCAATATATGCAACTCCTGCTACTGGCTGATGATGATGTGAACACATGCTTCTTAATTCACTACGTACAACTAGCATACCTTCATAACGTTCAGCACTATCATTTGGAAATGCTGTTGCACTAGGTGCTGGCTCATACCGTCCACTCATTAATTCATTAAAATACATCTTAGCAAGACGCTTGGCAGTTCCATGACTATTTGGGTCATTATCCCTGTCAATAATTAATGAGTCTAATACATCTTCAAAACTAGTTGTCGCTTCATCAATAAGTTTTTGTTTATCACCATCTTCTAATACTGAGCTAATGTTGTCACCAGCCCAATGTCTAATATTTTGATCTTTAAGTCGTTGCTTAATCAAATCGGAAGTCTTTGTCATTATACTATGTTCCTTTTTATTGTAGTATGTTGTTTATCATAACACTGCTATTTAGATAATTTTCAATAAGAATGTTACGTTGCTTAACCAATACGTCTTGGTATTTGTCAAACATGATTAGTTTTTCTTTTATAAATCCTACTAGTGAATCCCTATGTTGTTTGTATGATTCAAAACTTGCAGTCCATTCAGATGGGTACTTAAATTCTGGCAAATACATCTCACTATAGCTTGCACGATCTGGTACAATAGGAATAGCACCAGTTAGTACTGCTTCCATAACACTGATACCTAAGTTTTCATGTAATGCACAACTAAAAATTAATTTACTTTCTCCCATTTTAGCATAGTACTGTGATTTGTCAAGGTTCATTTTTTGTGTAATAACCATATCAAAATCTTGTGCTAATGCCAATGCAATATCCGGTTGCTTATCATCATTCCACCTATGTGGCCACATAATTTTATCACTCTTTGGTGTATTTTGATGCTTTACTAAACTATCAACAATAAGCTCGTGCGGTTGCCCACTACGTATTGCTCTTCCATGATCTTCTACTGGAATATCCAAGTTGCGTAAAAACATATTTTTGTGGAAATTTGTTGCAAAGTAATTATAATCACTACTATAATACCAACTTTTTTCAACATGTGAAGGCCAAGGCTTACTCATTTTATAGCCAAGTATGTCTGTAGGATCATATGCACCAGCATGCCAAATACTATGTATCTCTACTGGAATATCTAATAAGTCACTCATGTATTTGATTGGAGTGATGATAAAGTTCCAAGCATCAGTTATCAGAAATTTGTCACCTGCTTTAACTTTGCCATTGCTAAACATACGACTTACTTCTGCCGCTTGTGTTGCTTTGTATACATTAGTTGCACCAAAGTCAAGAAAGGCACCTTCAGTTCTCACATCAGGTTTAAAATCTTCACCATCAATAGTTTGTACAAAATAATTAAGTTCACGTTCTGCAATTTTTGCTTTTAATGTAAGTGGAATATTATCGTACCACTGTTTAGTATAACGCTGGTCAATAGGCTCAATTGGTATAATCCAAATTGTGTTCATTAATCTCTTCTTTCAATATCATCTTCTGTTAATTCATCGCCCATCCAAACTTCAATAACTTTTGCTGTTGTGCTACCAATGTTAGTCGCTTTGTGCCAAGTTAAAACAGGAATGTCAATACTTTCGCCTGATGTATATATTGTACTAGATTTTTCGCCATTGTCAAACTCTAAATCCATTTGTATAGTGCCTTCAACTACATGCCAATGTTCACTACGAATAAAATGTCGTTGATCACTTAGTGGAGTTTCAGTACCAAATGCTAGTTCTTTTACTGCCCAGCCTGGGCCATTGTGAAGTACTGTATAAGTACCCCATGCTCTTTTTGTAGTAGGTTGGCTCCAGTCTTTTAGTATCCAACTACTAGAGTTCTTTTTATCTTCACCACCAACACCAAACTCAAATGTAACGTTATCGAATTGTTTAGCAAATTCTAGTTCTGGTGTTGTGCCTTTTTTACGGTCTCCGCCATTGGCAAATATAATATTATCATTCGGATATTCTGAAATCATTTCTGAAATTGCATCAACAGCGGTGCCATCATCATCGTTAAATCCAATAACCTCATCAACACACTCAAGTTCGCCAATAATACTACTACGTTCATTCCAAGACATAAATGGTCTACCTTTTTTACGGGTAAGCCAACTGTCGCTATTCAGCCCGACAACTAAGATATCACCTAGTTCCCGAGCTGCTTTAAAATAAGCAATATGTCCTGAGTGTAACGGATCAAATCCACCAGTTACTAAAACAATATCACGCATTTTATACCTCCAATGTTTCTAAGAAGTTTTCAGCCTCAGCTTCTTGTTCAGCTGTCATTTCATTTGATTCTTCTGAAACCACATCGTTAACTTCAAACAAGTTACTAAAACTTCCAGCACTTGATGTTTGTAGTTTCTGTCCACTAAAGTTAGCAAGCATAGACTCCGCTTCGTCTAACATTTGCATTGGCGTTTCACTACGGAACAGTTGATCAATAAATTGCGTCATATAAACAATATTACGTGGTACATACGGACTAAACACTTCATCTTTACTGGTCGCTTTTAGCTTACGCCACTGTCTGTAGTCTGTACTTACTGTTGTGTTTACCATATCAGTAAGTGCGTTTGCACGTTGTACACTTTCAATATGACTGTATACATTATGTGACATTAACAGCATGTATGTAAAACTATCCCAACTAGTTTTCCCTTCTTTGCCAATTTTATTCAGCATGCCAGGTGCATAATGACAAATGTCACCTAAGTTAAGTCTTTCGCCAATTGGACTACCAAAGGGAAATGCCAACTTACTACCGCTTAGTGCTTTATTGTCCATTGCTTTATCCATAACATAACCAAAGCGGTCATTTTTATGTACATGTTGGGTATACATTGTACCATTTGCTGTTGCTAAGAAAGGCGATGCACAGTCAAACATTACTTGAACATCTTCGTTTACATGCTCACGCAATGCACGTTGGATTGCTGTATAGGCTGTTGCCCATTCCAGTCTACCAATGCCCAAGTAGTGTAGTACATCACGTTTGCCACGTTCAAGTTGCTGATCATCACGCATCTTAATAAGTGTTCGTAGTACAATATTAATATCGTTCTTAGCACTACCACCAAACGCAAAGCCTTCCAAATCATGATGCTTCATAGTTTCATACCAATGTTCTGCTTCAGCCCAATTACGGCCTTGCATAACATTAAGATACTTTGTTTGATACTTGCGGTGTTTCTTAAACCAGTTTACATTAAAGTCTGTAAACTCCAAACACTGATTAAAACTAGTAATACCAGTACGTCCACTAAATGTAGGATCCGCCGCCAGTGTTGGAATATCCAGGATCATACTATAGTCACCTGTGTGTTCCAACCAGTTTAAGATCTTCTGACGTAAACTGTCATCAGTTTTAAAGTTATCCCAATCACACTGGATAACACCTTTAATAATCTGAAACCCGCCACTGTCACAGAGCATAAACGTTTTGTCACGATCACGTCCTTGTACCATTGCATCTGAATCATTAGCTTTGCTTAAATTAAGTTGGGCATGTCCTGCGGAGTATAACCCCCACTTGTAACTATAGTAAGCATCCTTCTCATTGAGAAAGTTCATGCCTTCCATGCCAGTTTCAAAACCATCTGGCATGCGGTCTGGCAAAATGTGCTGTCCACCGGTTACTCGTTGTTTAGCAATATAATTATTATAAAATGTACTAATACTAGGCAAAAATACTGCATAGTCCTTATTACGTTCTGTTAAGTTAATACGGGTCGCTGTCATTACTTTACTCGTTTCTGATATACACCCACATGAATTTTGAGTTTCTTATCACTACGTTCTTGACTCATTTTAACAGAAACATCATATGTAATTGCATTATTACGTATAGCACTTCTAATATTAAAGTCATTTACTAAACCAGCGTATCTTAAGTCACTCAAATAACGAGTAAAAAGATGACGTACAAGTTTATCACTTCCTTCATTTGTTGCTAACCACCCATCATGTGGTTCGATAATCTTAATCAAGTCAAACTTGATATCATTAATACTCACACGACCTTGACGAAGGTCTCGAATATCTGTACCTACATTATTCACCACTATATTCCTTTATGCTGGATAAACAATTTGACAGCCGTTTTCGCCATCTTCGGCGACATCAATGACAACAAACCGGCCGGGGTATTTGCTGTTGATGTGTAGATATAAGTCATCTGCAATCATTTCACATGACTTGTAATCTAGTTCGAGAATATCTTCTTTATAAAGATTCTCTAACCAACGCTTGAATTGAATAAATTCAATATCTCTATCGTTGTGTGTTACTTGTATTTGTACTTTAAAATGAAAAGTATGTCGATGTGGGTATCCTAAGAAACTTACATCATACTCATCTCCTGTTGCTAGTGCAGGATCGTCTAATGCTGCTGGATACTTATGGATACCTTCTTTAGTGAAAGTTACCCAAATACTACGTTTAGCATTATTCATTTTTGCATCCTCTTCTTTTGATCTCCGTCGCATATATGCTTCGTAGGGTTCATAATTATCAGCCATCGTCGAGAACTAAACCATCAGCCCCAATTTTCTTTTCTAATCTCTGCATAATTTGCAAGATTTCCCATAGCTTCCAATCCATAGATTTTGCTAGCTCTGTCATATTTTCTGCATCTCCAGTATTTTCAATATCTGGTTCAATAACTCTAATTTTTTTTACCATTTCTATTCTCCAATTCGGTAATTTTATCTTTGAGATCTAATTTCTCAATTTTAAGGGTTTTTAAGGTACGTTCACTATTAGTTGTATTATATAACTTTTGGATCCTGATGTCAAGATTTTTATGTTGTTCACGTAGTTTATTTAGGCGAGCTTCTTTTTTGGCAGGGTGCATTTTCCACTCTCTTCCTAAGATCACTAGTACTAAACCTATGATCTCGTTTGTTAAAATATAGTTCGATTTCTCTTTTGCGACAAACTTCTTTTCCAGTAAAATCTTTTTCTCGATATTCTTCTCCAAGGATTCGAATATCAATATGATACATTTCAAGTATGTCAGTTAAGTCCTGTTCAGTTTGATAAGGTATTATTTCATCAACATATTTAGTAGCTGCTAATTGTGCGTATCTTTCTACTAAACTCTGTACTGGTTTATTCTTTTCGTCTGGTCTATCAATAGTTGGGTCAGTTTGTAACCCAACTATTAAGTAATCAACATGATCTTTAGCTTCACGTAGCATTGCAATATGACCTGCATGTAGCAGGTCAAATACACTACATGTGAACCCAACTATCATTAACTTTGTGCCGGAAAGATGTATTCATAAATGGCCATGCCATTGTCTACATCAATTTTAAGTGCCCCACTATCACTAAACCGCATAGTAATGTCACCATTGATATTTAATACGTTTAATACCTCTGCAACTGGATATTTCCAGCTTTGTTTTAGTGATCCAGATATGTCTGCCTGAAATACTAAGTTTCCAGTATGTCCACTATCATCGCCAAAATAAAACTTTAGATTGGTGTCTTCAGTTTTTGCAATAAACACACTTTCTTCACTATTTGCTTGGCTTTGGAATTTAAACCGTTGTACGCTTGCACTATGTGGTTCAAACTCTACATCCCAATTAGCACCTTTAAATCTTACTTCTGGAATACGTTGGGTAACTAGTTCCTTACTCATAAAGCGGAAGTCATTTTTAAAGTCGCCACCTGCATTTTCAAACTTCAAACTAAATGGTGTGCTTTCTCCATTGCGTTCACGATTTTCAACACTAATTTTTGCATTTTCTGTGTACTCAGGAATATTAAGGATAATGTTTAGTTTATCCAAGTTAGGTAGCCCTAGTACACCGTCTAATTCTGTTGGGGCTGACTTATAAGTTGCTTTCACAATTACCTTATTATCGTCGTCTTTTGCTTCGACAACTAATCCGTCAGTAACTTTAACTGCATCAATGTTGCCTACACTTCGTGTATGTTTTACAATATCGAGAAGATAATCTCTCATACTTATTTCCTTTTTGTTAGTATTATGTTGTAGCTGCCTTGTGTGCGACTATTAAACCTGTATTCTTTTACATGCTTATTTAGATGCAACCAGGTTTCAATTTCAGTCCTAATAGCACCTTGACCGCAGATAATTTCACATCTTTTAATATTACCATAATAGCAGTCATTAATGAATCTGTCAACACATTTCCATGCTTCATGAATATGTTTTCCATGTAAATCTAGTTTCATCCAAAATCAAACAAACTCTCAAATGTAGTTTTGTCCTCTGCTTTAGATAAGTCAATATCTATTACTCCTAGTAAGTTTTCTATTTTTTTAGTAATAATAGTCTCCTCCATAAGATCAGTATCAAATGGTAATTCCTTAAACCAATCTGGAATTCTGCCTTCATCTGTAGGATAACCGATACTAGTAAATCCCATTGGGTTTGGTTTTAATTTACATACAATAGTTTTCATACCATCAATAATATCTAAGCTAAACTTATCACTATTGATATCACGTAGACGATTATAGTTAATTGCGGCACGAACATGCCCTGGCATGTTTGCTTTACCTTTGTAGCTGCCTTTTTTATCCCACTCTAAATTATTATAATATGTGAGCTTATTAACACGCTTAGGTGTGCCAATCTCCCATGCTGGCTTGTCTCTAAACTCACGTCTGAATTCAACAATTCTTTCAATAAGTTCTTCATTAGGGACACCAGTAAGTGTTTTTAAAAGTAGTTCACTCAAAAAATCTTGCATAAATGGAGGAGTATCGCTACGTTTTAAGTCCAATCCCATGGCTTTAATTTTACCAGGTTTATCATCATAATCTTCTCTAAACCCTTCGTTGTCATATACTAGGATTGCATAGCGTTTCTTCTTGATAAAGATACCTGATAACGCACACATTTCTCGAGCAGCGGCAATAATTTTTCCCTGCTCACGGTCTTGCACATTATGTGCATTTGCCATGTAATCAGGAAAGGTTACGTTAGCTTGCTCACATACTGTGTCATATAATTCACTAACCTTATCTTTATCCCATTCAAACTCTCCATTTTTTATCTGTTCCTTGAATATAGGATACGCACTAAAATAGATACTATCAGTATCTCCATATATAATGCTGGCCCCGACATGGTCATACTCTCCTGTAAATAGTTCATTTACTTTAGCTCCCATATGTCTAGCAATAGTTCTGCCAGTTAGTGTTGTTGATTGCCCCATGCGTGGATCATTAAATCTACTGCCTGGATTAAGTAACGCACCATACAAACTGTTCAAGTTAATCTTTTTAACTAGCTGTCGTTTATCCCAATATGTAAATTTTTCACCATCAACACCTTTTGCTTCTTTGGCATTCTTTTGTAATACTTTACGTTCAGCATACCAACGCTCTAATAAGCCAGGAATGATGCCTTTTTTATCTTGTTTAATAATAGTAGCATTACTTGATATAACCCAAGGCTGTCCACTTTCAAAAATGATCTGGTATATCTCAGCGCCAGTTGCCATTAACTCTTCACCATTTTCAAAGTCAATCCATAACTGTGTTTTAGTATCTTTAGCCATTACTAGCTCATATTCAGGTGTGGCGAATTTACCTTCCCAAGCCCTTGCTGCTTCCCATTTAAACTCTTGTAGAAGTGGTACAGTTAATGTATGTCTAATTTGCCCAACAATTGTTTCAGTACTCAAGTTAAGTCCACGTAAAATACTTGGATACAGACTGTTTAAATCCATACTACCAATCCATTCATGCCGTCCTCTAACTGGTGTTGCAACGTATGCACCAGCGGCTTGTGTTGTTTGTGGATAATGCTTTTGTACTTTATCATGTTGTTTATCTGGAACAATAAGTCCATTGCGATGTGCTTCATTAATAATAGCTTGGTCAGTAACTGCAACTGCGCCCATTGTGGTTTGTATTAGTACTGTGTTATCATGTGCAATAACATTTGCTAAGTCAATAAACTGCAACTTTGCATCTAGTTTAACTAACAATTCCACATCTTGACGGTTGTAATCAATAAAAGTTTCAAAGTCATTATTATACAATGCATCTAATGTGCCTGAATATGCAATCTTACGCTCATTGAGCTCATATTCGCCAATTGCGTCTAGTGCATAACTATGCATTTCATGATATGTGTACTTCTGATATAGTTGCATATAATCCAAATGCAATCGACCAATTGTATCATATGTTTCTTGTGCCTTGCCATATTTTTCAAACTCTCTGCGCTTTGGTAGTTGATCCCACAAGCAAAATTTACGTGTGTAATCTTTTCCAAGTATACGTGTAATGCGGTTTACCAAATATGGAATATCAAATCCTTCACTATTCCATCCACTCATTACGTCTGCGTCTTCAATTAACTCTAAAAATGTTCGAAGCAGTTCTTCTTCTGTATCCATAAGAAGTGTGTCAGGAAATCTATCACAAATTTCTTGTGCATCTTCTTTAGTGAGTGTATCAGGCTTACAAGCAATACATATTGTCTTGCCAATCCAATTTAAGTTAACAGCAATAGCAGTAACAGGATTAAACGGATCTTCTGGCGGTGCAAATCCTACATCTTTGTCAAAGTCAACTTCAATATCAAAAAATGCAGTGTTTAGTTTAGGAGGTTCTTTCCCCAAGTAGTTGTTTTCCAAACATTTGAAAACTTGATTAACATCACTTTCAAATAATGTTTGTCCACCATACATTTTCTTTTCTTTTTTAAATGCCTTGCCATTTGTAGTTGAATACCGTGAGAGTTTGTCTCCGAAAATACTTTCATATTTCCCACGTTGGTCTTTATAATAAAACATATAGCTTGGCGGGTACTCTCGATACTCTCTATGGCCATTAATACGTTCAGCAACATAGATAATATCTTTGTTACGATCAAAATGTGCATCTACATACATTAACTAACAAACGCCCTTTCTTGTACAAACGTACCTTGTGTGCGTTTGTTTCCCTCATTAAATCCGAGACTGTTAAAGTGTTCTTTCAAATCATTATTAAATGCCACACTTCCACATAACATTATACGCTGTTCAGCAGGATTGTCAATCTGTACTGTACCATCTGCCATAAACTTTTGAATACGTCCTTGTAGTTCAGCTGGCTCTTGTGTAACTGTGCTGATGTATTCAATTGGCATCTCATTCAAGAAGTCTCGGTAACAGTCTTGTTCAGCATGTAGCCTAGTGGTCCATGTTACTGTAATGTTCTCAAACAAGTCATATGTTTCTGGTTCACGTAGTAAACTAATAAACGGAGCAATACCAGTACCACTTGCCATCATTACTAGGTGCCCGCCTAGCTCTAAGTTAGCAAGTATAAGTGTACCTGTTGGCTTCTCACCTACACGAATAGTATCGCCTACTTGAATATGCTGTAGTTTACTTGTTAGCGGTCCATCTTGTACTTTGATACTGTAGAACTCAATGTAGTCATCATATGGACCACTGGTAATACTGTATGCCCTATTAGGTGCATCTTCTAAACCTATCATAACAAACTCCCCCGCAGTAAATCTAAAACTACGGGGTCTTTCTGTTTGTATTCTAAATAATTTGTCTGTGTAATGTTCTACTTCAATAACTTTTAAGTCGAGCATTAATTGTCTCTACCTACAGCCGCTAAAATTTCTTCAACTTGGCTAAAGTTATCCTGTGTTTGAGCAAACTCATTTTTGTAAGCAATTCGGATTGCTTTATTAAGTAGTGCTGGTTTCATATCCATTTCTTCAGCAATAGCCTTAACTGTATCTTTAAGACCTTCTTTTAATGCATCAACTTCACTAGTTACTTGAATTCCTTCGCTCATTAATTGCTTTAGTTTTGTAATTTCTGAACTACTAAATGATCGTGTAGGCATATTTGCTCCTTGTTTATATTATAATCTTACTATAGTATAGCAGGTTTACAATAGAAATGTCAAGTTAATAATTATGATATTGTGTGTCTTTTCTCTCTAGTTCTTCAATACGAGTTTCTAGTTTATCTATTTTCTTAGTAACGTGTGGATACTTTTTACGCCATGCATCTTCTGGTTGTTGTAACCATGTCCAGCCCCAACGCTCTACTAAAAAGTCTACCCAACTGTCCACTTTGGCATAAAACCAAAGTCCTATACGTGTAGTACTCATATATGCCACAAATATGGCACCGAACACACTTCCAGCAAGTGCAGTGTAAATCCAAAGCCTATCGCTAGCCATGCGTTCGATCATTTCCCACATACTATTCTGCTTTCCAAATAGTCCATGCGCCATATGCAATTGCTGCAATTGCCGCTAATTTAATAAAGCTAGTTGCAAACAATGCAATCAGTCCCATTGCGATCATCACGCCACCGTCCCATGTGGTGCGTTCACTGATACGTTCTTTTATCCAATTCATTTTCTTTTCTCCAAAATATCTTTCATCACATTAGTTGCTGTGTGTGTAAAGCACCTAGGTGCGATGCTGTGAATAATTAGTGCAGGAACCAATAGTTGTAACCTAACTGCGGTTTTTAATGCCACTGCCATATGTTGTAATCCTGTTTCTCCAACATCATTTAAATGTGCTTTACACTGTTTGCTTATCATGATCCAAATGTTCCCATTAATGCTGGACCAAATTTACTAGCGGCCCAAAATAATGACACAATGGTGAATACACCGATTACTAACCATTTCATTTTAAAATCATCTACTACCATTTTTAAAGCAACTAGTTCATTACCTAATACTCTTACGGCAATTTCCAACTTTCCTTGATCATCATCGTTTGCTGCCATTATTCAATACCCATCTTAGCTAGTGTTTTTGGTCCTACAATGCCATCAGGTGTTAGTCCATTTTCAGCTTGCCAAGATTTGACCGCACGTTCTGTGCCTGGGCCAAAGTCGCCATCAGCATCAAGTCCAAGCACTTCTTGCATTGCTTTAACAAGCGATCCCCTACTACCTTTTTTAATAAGTTTAATGTCTAGCTTCTCTTCTACGTGTGGTGCTGCTACTCCAGTAAACAATTCCATTGCATGATTCCAATGTTTAATACGATCTTCAAGACCAATTGTACCACCATTAACACGCTTAGACAATGTTGTGATATCATTATTATCACAGTATTTGTTTAAGTTGTTTGTTTTCCAGAACCAACATGCACTCTCAAGAGCACCTTCTTTTGTGCGTACATAGTCAGTTGCTTCTTCAGCACTCATTCCAACTGATTCTCCAAATCTTGTATAATTGCTTCTACCTGTAAGTTGCAGTATGCCACCGCCCCTAAATCTCCAGCCATCACCGGAATTGGTATCACCGTTGTCCATTCTGTTTGCGTAAATAACGTTCGCAATTTTTTCAGGCTGTCTATGATATTCATTTGCATCTCTCCCAGCTCGTTTAAAATATTTGCCAAATATAGCATCGAGTGCTTTTGCACTGTAGTTTAAGTTTTCAGTAAGTACCTTATATCCATTGGATTCATGCCCAGTTTGAGCCATAAATCCAGCAACTCTTTCTGGAGTATTAATGTCATATTTAGGTAATACATCTTGCATTGCGCCTAACCATTCCATAGCGTCATCTTTACCAAGATGTAAGATGTCTGCTACATATCTTCCTTTAAAGTCAAATGTAAATTTACTCATAGTTTTTCCTTTTTATACTAAATGTATTTATTTTATAAACGCTCCTATACGTCCATGTACGTCTGGATAATCTTTATATTGATATCCATTTGGTGGAATAGTGTCTTGTCCTTCCCATACTGGAATAAAATGATTAATACCGCCGTCAAAATCTTCGTTGTGTCTTAGATGAACTTCAATAAGATTGCCGCCAATAAATTCACAATTAATCCATTCGTATCTTTTTAATAAGTCAAGTAATATATTAGGACGGGTTACATAGTCTGTAGTACGTTTCCATTCGCTCCATTTAGTAAATGTATCTAATGGTTTAAATCCTTCAACACATAACCGCTGTAATCCATAGTTATAATCTACACTAAGGTGTCTGCCCTCAAAGAATTCACACCAAAAATATCCTAATGGCAAATGCATAGTTTCTTTTTCTATCCATACCCGCCGTGTCCCTAACCCTAGACCTAACATGTTAACACATGGTCGCACAATATAATATCCTGGTATCGGAACATCAAGCCCAACTGGACCACAAACGTACCCTAATTTTCTTGACAGTATTAGTTTATCCATGACCCAGATATCATCTGGGTCAATACTCGCCCATACAAAATCTTCAGCACTGTCAGCAATCATTATTTATAGATGATATCTAATAAACGCTTAAACCCGTATTTTGTTTCCATCATTTTTTCTATTTTTTGTTGATTTTCAGGCTTAACTTTTTTGTATGCATCTAGAACTATATTTGCTGTAGTCATATCAATTTTCATACTGCCGTCAGTAAATTTAACTGGCATCATTTGCTTGTCTGATACAATTTTTTGGAGTTGTGCAATACTTTCTCTTACCATTAATTTTTTATCAAGAGATTCTTGTATATTAGTTTTACGCATGTTAGTGTATATTACGTTAGCATCAACAGATTCGCGTATTTGACTTACTACATGTTTAATTTCATCTTTAACTTGTGATTCAGTAAGGTTTCCATTTAAGTATCCGCCAATATAATCCGCTACTATGCGATTCTTGTCTGTGGACTTAGTATTGATACTTTCTTTAACTTGGGAAATTGATACCTTCTCTTTAAGATCATTATCACCTTTGCCGTCTATTGCATAACTTGGAACCATCTTACCTGTTTTTGGATCCTTAACCATTTTCTTTTTATCTTCAGCATGCATTGCAGCCATATGCTTTTTATATTTTGCAGTACCTTTTTTATGTGGACTATGCCCTTCGTTAGTATCGTCATTATCACAACGATTCCAAATAGCTCGTGTAACACTATCACGTACTGCGGTGTCTTCTGCTTCTTCGTGACCGCCCATTTCACTTAGATCTGTAAGCATTCGCATTGCTGCATCGACTGCCTTCATAATATCAGCTTCACCACTTTTAACCATTCCACATGCATCGTCGACAATCTCTTGAACTTCATAATTACCATCTTGACTAAACATGCCATAATCTTCAGCATTAGCAGCGGATGCTCTAAATGGAGATCCTCCAAGATTTTCATTTTTTGTTAATTTTTTCCAAGATTTCATATTTGGAAGTTTTAACTGCCTGTAGTATGCGGCAATCTCATCATCCATTGCACCTTCGCTAATTGATTCTGCAAGTCCCAAAAAGTCTAACACAGTTACGTATACTTCCGCTGCGTCATCTTCATTATCAATAAAGTTTCCAACAACACTGGCGATTTCATCTACATCTGTTATTCCTAACTCTTTTATCTCATCAATAATTTGATCAATCTCATTTTCATAATCTGTTTCAACACCTTCGGTTTTCATACCACTATAATCTTTATCTAGTTCTTGGTACTCATCGTATGAAATATAAAAATCAGTATCTGGGTCGTAATATGCCCCCTCGCCTGGATCATAGTATACTACTTTTCCACTTAATGTTGTAAACGGGCCTTCTAAACCATCACGTGGTTGGTACTTGTCATCCATTGGAGGAAGTACTTTGTAACCTTCATTAACCGCATTGGCGGCTTTATCAAAAATATTTTTTAGTATACTATTTGCATCTTTTTTCATCTTATTACCCTTTATTAGCTCTTGACAAATTTAGTGGATCATTTACTGCGACTGGCGAAAATGACTGCCATGAAGCTGCTGGAGCGCCACCACCAGATTTACCGCCTGGAATTAATTTGTCAACTCTTCTTCCCACACGCTTGGCCATTTTTGTCTTACCATCAACTTTTCTGGCTGCACGTCTTGCAGCTACTCTTGCAGCGATTTCACCAGCATCTGTCTTTTTGCCTAATCTCTTCGCTGCGGCGGCATCAGCTTTCTTAATACGTGCTTCTGCATCTGCTTTTTTAGCAGCTCTTGCTGCCACAGCATCTGCTCGTTTCTTTTTAGCAGCAATTTCTATCTCTTTTGCTTTTTTAATTGCATCTGAGTCTGCTTTTCTAATTGTGGCTGCTGCCGCTCTTCTTTTATCATTTACTGCTAGATCATCAGCTCGTCTAGTAGCAATTTTATCTGCACTACGCATCCTAGTTGAAGCTGTTCTTTGAGCTGCATTACGTTTAAATGCGGCTACATCAGATGCTCTGTCTGTAGCAATTTTATCTGCTTTACGTATTGCTGCTGATGCACTTCTTTTGGCGGCATTTGCTTTTTGGTCTGCTGCTTGCCTAGTTGCTTGCTTAACTGCGATGTTATCTGCATTACGCATTGCGGCACTAGCATTACGTTGAGCTGCATTACGTTTAAATTCATCTGCACTCTTTGCTGCTTTTTTAGCGGCAGCTGCCGCATCCGCATCAGCAGATCTAATACGTTGTGTTGCATCACGTTTACGCAAGTCTTTTGCTTGCTGCATTTGCTTATCAATTTCTTTAGCGGCTCTTGCTGCGACTGCATCCGCCGCTCTAATTTGTTTAGCTGCTTTACGTCTAGCTTTTTCTGCTTTAGCAATTGGATTCTGTGTTACTGTGTCTATAGTTTTTCTTGCAATGTTGCCAGGTATATCACCAATAAAGTCATCTACTTTTCTTAGAGCATCCAGTCCAGCTTTTGGTGCGTCAATAACTTTAGCTAATCTAGTTCTGTCATCAATTGGTCCATCTAATTTTTTAAACTTTTTGGTTAAAGGATCTATTGCTACTGTAGGAATATTTTTCTTTTTCATTAAGGGGTCAGTAATTTTTTTAACAACATTACTTGTAGCAGTGCCCATTTTTCTGTCAAGTCCACCTTTACCCAACCCAGTAACCGCCTTAACTGGTGCAGAAACCGCATCAATTGCTTTTGCGGCAGTACTTCTAGTATCACTAGCCCTTGCTAATGCTTTTTTCTCTGCTTTAGTTAATGCTCTCATCTTACCATCAGCACCACGTGCTGTAGTTACTTTAGTAGGATCAACTATTTTTTGACCACCAATTGTTATATCCTTAGTAGTACGCCCTCTTTTATTTGCTCGATCAACTACATCGAACTTTTCTTTACTTTTGTCAACTACTTTTTTAATTACGCCGTAACCAACTTTTCCACCTTTAATTAAACCCTTGGCTATTGCTCCTCCAGCGATACTTAATGCAACATCAGTACCAACTCGTTTAGCAACTTCACCTTTGGTAATTTCACCTGCTTTGTATTGTTTTGCAGTACGATAAACATCGTAGGCTGTCCATGCAGCACCACCTGCCCAAATAGCCAATGGTATTAGTGGCAAGAACTCATTGAGTTGTTCTGCTTCATCTATTATTTCTTGTACTTGTGCTTCTATTATTTGTGCTTCTGTTAAACTATCCATGGTACATCCTTAACAGTATTATTTAGCTACGTCTTGCCGCTCTGCCAAGATCTAACGGATCTCTTACGTTTACAAAATCAAATGGTACCCATTTTTTGTTATCACCCTTTGCACTAAATGGAGGTAACCCGATTCTTTTACGTGGTCTTATACGTGGTGGCCTACCACCTCTTCCCCCACCAGTTTTAGGTATTGGTTGTACCTTAGGTGTAGGTGCAACTTTGGGTGCAGGCTTGGGTTTTGGTTTCGGTGCTGGCTTAGGTTTCGGTACTGGCTTAGGTTTCGGTGCTGGCTTAGGTTTCGGTACTGGCTTAGGTGCTGGCTTTGGTGCAGGCTGAGTTGCTGGTGCATCATCTGGTTTAGGAGCTTCCGGTTGAGCTGGCGTAGTAGGAATATCTGGTTGTGTAATTGGGTCTGATTTAGGATTAGTATTTGGATCTATTTTTGGAGTGTTTGGTTGAGAAGGTGCCAGCGGATTTATATTAGGCCCAGGCTCTGGTTTGGGTTGTGGCTTAGGTGGTGCTGCTGGATCTGATGGAGTTGTACTAGGTACTGGTGATGGATCCGGTAGAGGAATAACAGGCATTGGGGTTGGATCAAATTGCGGATCAGCGTCTGGCGAAATTCTAGGAAGCACAATTGGAGCATTATCAGGCACTTCTGGTGTCAGTGGCTGTTCCGGTGCTTTAGGATCTAATTCAGGTCCCGGTACTGGCAGTGGATCAGGTACTATTGGTTGCTCCGGAGAAGTTGGATCCACATCTGGTTCTGGAATTTCCAATGGTGTCTCAGGCCCAGGCGCATCAGGTAGTACAGGAATACCTGGAAACTTAGGCGGCGTTATTGGTTCTGATTGAGGTTTTTTGTCTGGTTCTATTTTTGGATCGCTTGGTTGCTTCGGAGGAGTTGGATCTACATCAGGAGACTTTGGATTAACTTTTGGTTCTGGTGCGTCATCTGGTTCTGGTGTTGTTGGTTTCTCTGGTACAGTAGGAATATCCGGTTGTGTTATTGGTTTCGTTTCAGGACGAGTATCTGGCTCTGGCAATGTCTCTGGATTAAAAGGTAAATCCTCCGGCCACCAATCTGGTTGGACTTGTGGGCTAACTTCATCTGGGGTGGGATCTTCGTTAGGAGAAAAATCAGTAGTATTTTTGCCTAACATACGTACTATTTCTTGAGCTTGCTTATATTCGTCAGACTCTGTTGGGTTCCATTGTGCGTTTGTTTCTTTTTCTTTTGGGGTTAATGCATCCCATTCATCATTATAAAACTTAATGTATTCCTTGGGTGCATTTTTTAACAAATATCTTGTAAATTTCCAAACAGCTTCCATTTGTCTTACTGCTTGGTCTTCTCCCTGGTTTGTAGCACTAGGAGTGAATATTAATCCAATGGCACCAAATGCTTTACCTAGCAACCCTTTGAATAATCCAGGCTTTACGTTTGATTTTAATTGACCTTGTGGGTTGAAATTTTGATTAGCTGCTTGAAGTGATTTAGGGTTTTCTAAAAAATAACTCTGTAGTGCATTTTTCATTTGGGGACTTTTAAATCCCGGCGATAATTTAACTACATTCTTAACTGCGTTTGATGCATTAGCTGCAGAAACCCCGTAGCGTTGTTGGAATTGCTGTGGATCTAACCCAGAGCCAAACACCCCACCTTGATTTAAAGCAGGGAGGCCTTCAGTTAGATCAGTGAACTCCGTAAAACGCATTACATTTCAAATTCGTCGTCAGGAAGGTCATCTATTACTACTGGTGCGTCAGATTGTTGATCATTAATTACTAGATATTCCATATAATGTTTAACTGCACTAATATAATCTGCTGCTTTAGTAATTTTTGCTTGTACCCAAGGCTCTAAATTATCCGTGTCTTGAATCATTCCGTGTAACTCTACACTATACTTACTAAGTTGATATAGTTGTCCTTTTGCCATCCATCCATCATCGTCAGTGCTATCAAGAACACCTTCCATAATTTCACTCATGTATACAACTGGCTCGACACCTTCTCTAAGTTCTTTATTGTGACGTTTCATATAATGATTTGCAATATCAATATCGTCAAATAGTTTCCTTGTAATACCATTTATATCTTTAACTGCATACCCAGCATTTTCTTTGACAACCATTGGTACTGCTTTAGGCGCTTTATTTGTGTTTAATGTGTTTAGTCTCATTTGACTCTCCGAATCATGTTATTTGGATAGCCTGGAACAACAGGTTTGTTTTTTCCTGTGTCTTCTAATCCTACTGCTTTTCGTGCAGCCTTGTGATGTGCTTTGCCTTTTTTTCCTGTAAACAGTGGCATAGCAACACTGGCAAATACGCCAGAAGTAGTATCTTCTTTTATGACTTCCCAGACTTTCATATAGTTATTTATACTAATTGTCCGCTAAGTTGACCTTGGTTTAATAAGATCTTTTTTATGCATTTCCGCATGTCTCGAATCCTCTTCATTTTTATACTTTTCTAGCATAGTATCAAAATCAAAATTAGTAACTGGTTCGTTATTCCTTATTAATGCTGCATTAAATGGTGTAGGCCAAACTACACTAATTGCAAGCCAATCAACCTTAGATTCCATACTTAATCTATGCCACATCCAATGGGCAATTGGAGAGCTAGATTCTATTAATCTTTCACCAAACAGAAATTTATATTTGGTACACACATTAATAAGATTATCGTCTAAGTTTTTTAAATATCTATACATAGTAGATGGAGCAGAAATAAATGCCAAATCACCAAAATAGCCGCTTCCGTTATGTAAACGCATCCAAGGAGAAAATATAATATTGTTGTATATATCTTTTCTCATATTGTGTAATAAATTCATCCAATGATGTTCGGCCATTGGATTAAACACTGTATCACTTCTTGTTTTAATAACAAAGTCATATTCAGTCAACTCTCCACACATTTTTCCTATTGCAGATGCACTTAAAAACATCGCATGAAAATTATATGCATATGTACTAAGTTCACTTCCTGGAAATAATAAAGTAGACCTAACATCGTTAGGTACTAGTTCCGTATGCTTATCATATTTTTTATTTAGATTTTGAATAGCATACATATGTGGATAAAAAACATCATCATAAGACTGTATAAAACATTTAACTGGGTTAAATAGGCGTTGACATTCTTCATATAAGTCTCTTCCCGGTTCTTCCCAAAAATGACAGAAAAAATCAACCTCTATATGTGATCCAGTTATTTTAGGAAACACTTTTTGCCACCATTCAGCACTTTGTTCGAGATATCTAGCTTGCCCACTAAGCATTATAGCTATTTTCATAGTAACTCCATTTTTAATTATTATAACATGTGTTTTTTTGTAAGTCTATGAATATTTTTGTCTATATGCAGATATCAGTTCTTTAGAATCCATATCTTTGAAACTTTTAGAAATATCAAATGCATAACCGCCTAAACTTTGGCGTCCTGACTGTGATGTTACTAAACGATGCAATGCTTCTACTGCGGCATCCCAAAAACGATTCTTTTGACTAGCCAAAATTCTATCCATCATTTCATCTTTAGTATCTTCTCTTTGCAGTTTGTTTGCTAGTTTAACACCAACTGAATCTGCAGCACGAAGTAATTTTCTATATCCTTGTGCAGTTTTGAACAATACTCTGACACCAGCTACTGTTGTCTTTAGTGCAACAGCAAGTAAAATTAAATCTACTAAACTAGGCAAACTGCCAAAGTCTTCAACAGCAAATACCTTATTACTTGTTCTGAAATCTTTCTTACGCATAACACTCTTGGCAACTAAGTCAAGCATTTTAGTACGTGGGTTAATTTCTAATACAAATGGTACATTAATATCACTTTCTAAATCTTTCATTATTGCTTGGTTTGGACCCATTTGTGCAATTGGCTTCCCCCATTGCTTATATTCTTTAGCAAATAATCTTCCCAACTCTTGTATACTAATAGGCTCGCCGTTACGTTCATCATTTACTCTATCTAAAAAGTGACGTGTAAATTCCACATCAATACCAACACGAGCAAATACTTTATCAACAATTTTTTCTAAAGCATTTAATTGTCCTTGTGACACATCTTCTTTCATATAAGGCAACTCAAACCAATGTTGGAACCATTCAGTCGTCCCTGGCTGTATACCCTTTTTACGCTCTGCTTTTTTTAATGCAGTGCCAGTATAACTCATATTTTCAAAAATTTCGTTAATCTTCATTAATCTAGTCCCAAGTTAAATGCTTGATGAGGCGTAGCACCTTTTACACCCAATGGCTTGGGCTTTCCGTCTTTATTCATAGGAAACAATTTCTTTGCTTGTCTTTCAGTTTCGCCAGGTTGTACATCAACTGTAGTATTTACCCCTGGAACAATTTTTCCATCTTCAGTTAGTTCTCGAAATCTCATTTCTTCTTACCAGCCTTCATGTTGGCGCACCAGTGATACATTTTTGCTTTTTCACCGCTGGCTTTTTTTGCTTTGGCTCTTAGTTCTGTTACACTACCATTACAACTTGCACCACTACGTTTTACACGCCCTGGTCTACTTTTGCCTTTTACTTTACCGTCAGCAAAGTTTTCTTGTACACTACTGGCTCCAAGCATATCTACAAAAGGAATAGCAACACTTTCGATCCAGCGTGATATATTACTATATGTCATTATTTTTGTTTTAAACAGATCTTTTAAAATATCATCGACCTGATTTTTTGATGCATTGCTAGAATATGACTTATCATATTCTCTTTTTAAACGTTTAATCTGATCTTTAATATCAGGACTTGTTAGTTCTAATAAAAAAGACTGCAAGTTTAGAAGATAATACTTATCAGTATCTACAATTATTTCGTTATCAAATCCAGCAGGTGGCCACCCTTTTTTATAACTGGCTACTGCTTTATCTACATCAAAGTCACTTTGCAATGAAATATTTTTTCCACCTGTTGAGCGACCCATGCCCAAGTCTTCAACTGCATCACTGTAATATATTTCGTTGCTTATTGGGATAAAAATGTTTTGCAATCCAGCTACCCCATGATCCTCAAGTGAGGTTCTGCGAACATCTGCATGCTTTCCTGCTGCAAGGTTTGCAAATGTTGGATTGTTGACACCAAGTTTTTGTAAGACTTCTTGTTGTTTTTGATTGCTTCCAGTTTTTATTTTTCTGCCACTATCATTAGTTACCTTTTTAATAATTTTTCCAATACGATCTGCGTCATATACAAAACTTCTAAACATTATTGGACGATTACCCATTGCATCAGTTATTTTTTTAACTTTTAGCAATCTGTTTTTCATATGAAAGATATCTTCTGGAAGACTTACCTCTTCAGTAACTGAAGCCTCAGCAAAACTACTAAGTTTATATTCGTATGTATCAGCACCTGTCTTTTCTAACCATTCAAACTTGTCAAAAAACTTCTGATTAGTTACTTTATATATTGTTATTGGCAAACCCTTTTGATCGGCATATGACTTTATTGCGTTCATAACTTTAACGCCGACGCCACCACCACGATTAGAAGTTGATATTTGTGCCATTAAAATTTGTTCTGGGCTAAAACTCTTAGCCGCATCCAACAAGATATGACCGAAATCACCTTTAAGCATATATGTGCCACCGCCACCGATCATTTCTTTTTCTGACCATGGGACACCAACTTTACCCCAACTAGTCCAACTAGTTGCGCCGATTGCTTTACCGATATGTTTGATCAGTGGGTAATCATCGTCTAGTGGCCACCACTTCTTATCAAACTCAATATCAACGTATCCATTCTGAATAGCATCAAACTCTTCTTTTGATACTTCAGTAACTGAAGCCTCAGCAAAACTACTTTGTGGATTTACAAACGTAAAGACATCCTGATAACTATCTTGCTTAGTTTCTAAATTAAAGCCAGTCATTTGTGCAAACTTTTTAGCAAATCTAGCATATAGTACTGCTCTGCTTTTACCATCTTTTGCTTTATCTGCGGTAAATTCAAGTTCGTCAATATCATTTACTTTTGATCCCATTTGTTTCCACCAATCAGTAAATGCGGCAACCACTGTAGCAAAAATTCTAAATTGATCACCTGCACCGGTCTTGTGAGTTTTATAACCAGTCATAAAGCTAAGTTCCCAAATGGTAGGAACCACACGCTCATCATCGTCCCAGTCATCACCGCCTGAAACTCTGTCAGCTATTATTCTAAGTGTTGCGTCTTCGTCATCTCTTCCATCAGATGAACGTTCTGAATTCAATTCTGCATATGCAGTCCATGTATCATTACTACGCTCGTACCAGGTGTATGGATATGGATTATCTAATGCTTCTGTTAATTCATTAAGTCTCATGTAAAGGGCCTTTATTTACTAAGTGTATTTATTCTTTACTTACACTCTTTAGCAAATCGTCTTTACTTAAATCAAAGTTACCTTTTTTCCATTGATCTCTCATTGACTGCAACGTTTTTCCTATACCAGGACCACGTGCATGTCCTAGTTTCATCAAGTCATTTCCAGTAACTGGAAACTCAGGTGCTTTGAATGATTTAACATGCTGTATCATATCGTCTTGATGATTAAACCTAGCAAGTGCATCCAACAAATCTCTATTAAATCCGTCTGCCATTTGATCAGTAAACCACTTTTTATCGTGTGTTTGCCCTTTGTTTTGTATTAGGAACCCTAGCTTTGATTTTTCATCATTGCTCATCTTCCAACGCTTGCCTACTGATTCATCGTTAGTTATTCTAGCAAGATTTATAATAGGATCTCCGCCATCTTGTACTTTATCTATATTTTGCACTTGTAAATTTAAAGAATTAGTTACACCAGTATGTGACATAGCACTAAGTACTTGCTGTATATTTCCACCACTAAGTATCTTGCTTATTTCCATCCAAACACGTTCAACACTCAACTGCTTTAGTCCAGAAACATTATCTGCTATAGATTTCATTGTATCTTTTTCAAACTTTGGCGTATCCATTCTTCCTTGGAAACGGAAATACCTTAATATACGCAAATAATCTTCTTGTATACGTGCTGCAGGATCACCGACAAAACGGCTTACTTTGTTTTGTAAGTCATCCATACCACCAAAGTAATCATATAGTTTACCATCAAAATCCATGCTCATTGCATTGTACGTTAAGTCTCTGCGTTTAGCATCTTCTTTCCAACTACGTACAAACTCCACTTCTGCATGCCTACCGTCTGTTTCCACGTCTGCTCTTAGTGTGGTTATTTCAAACTCCTCGCCGTTGATTATGGCAGTTATAGTGCCATGTTCAATGCCTGACGGTATATGCTTAACGCCTGAGCTGTCAAACATTTTTTGCATTTCTGTGGGGGTTGCGTTTGTTGCAAGGTCTATATCTTTTGGATCTTTACCTAATGCGAGATCTCTTACTGCACCACCTACAACTCGTATGTCGTAGCCAGACTTAGTAAACATTTTATCTAGTTGTTTCAGTTCTTTAGTTATTTTCATTTCCATTTTGATTACCTAGATTGTATGTACTACTATGTTGTATACTATTGGGTATTAACTGTCAATTAAAATTTGCATCTTTATATACAATATTGCCAACAGGAGATTCAATTTGTAGTATTCTTGTTTTACCTTTAAACTTTACATCTCTATTAATACGTCTTGATTCTGCACTCTTATTAGCAGTATCAGGATTAACTTGTTGCATTAATACCGATAATAAATCTTCCATGTTTTCTCTAAAAGTATCATACGCATCAAAGCCAATGGCTCTTGATCTGCCATATGCGTCTTCAACCTTACTAGCTGACTGTAATAATTTAGTTGCCATTTGTTTTACTATAGAAATGGCTTGCTTACTTGGTTTGGATTTTTTCTGTAGTATTTCTATTGTTCGTGTGGCGATTTGAGTTGCGGATTTATCTATATTACTAACCATCCAATCAGCAGCCCATCCTTGATCTGGATAGCTCATTCCAGAATAACGATCAGGTGGCTCATCTTTAAACTTCATTCCACTTGGTATGATATCTGGTCTTTTATTAGGTGCGTCAGCAGACAGTTTTCTCATTATTTGCTGGGCGGCATCACTAATACTAGCAACTATTTCATCCTCGTCAAGGTCTCCTGAACCTTTTACATATTGTATTGTAACTAGTGCCTTTTCGCCACCATGTGTTCCAACTGCTTCACGAGCAACTTCTAATGCAAAGCCTTTCTCACTAGCAACATATACACCACCCATACTCGCAGTACTTGCACCATACGTGTCTTTATCATATGTTTTCTTTGGTGGTGTTGCTAATAATCCGTTAGACTTAATACTAGGTATTAAATTAGTACTAGTGCCATGATACATAATCTGTGTACGTTGTTGAACACGTTCATTTATGATTTCAAATGCTTTCATGATACCAGTGTTAATAACTGTAGTATAGCTTGTGGATTAATTGTTTGTCTACCAGATGTTAAACTTTGTACAGCTCTTCTCATAAAGTCAGCGTCTTCTGGTGTAACATATTCTTGGCTCTCAAATTCTTGTATTTTAGACATAATAGCATTTTCATCAACTGGCAATTCATTATCGCTTTCTGCTTCTTGCTGTATATTTCTACTATTTGATCCGCCTTTACTACGTATTGACTGCAAGTCATCTAACGCTTGTACTAATGCCCCAACTTTAGCTGCTAACACCTTATTACTGTTAAGTGCATAATTTGCATTACGAAAACCCTGTGTGCCTTGTTTCATCTGAGTTAACATTTGTGTTGTTTGATCGATTACATTTTTCATCAAACTATCAATGTTCATAGTACCGTAACCTGGTACTGCTACTGTACTTTTGTTTGGTTCGTCTTTATTAAATTTATCTATTTTTTCACTGTAAATGTCTTTGTAACTTGTTTTGTTAAATGCTTTTACTAGTGCTAGCAACTCATCTGCATCCATGCTTATCTTTATTGTGTCAACTGTACTGTTGCCTAAGTTCATAGCAACTAACCATCTGTGATGTCCGTCAATAATATAGTTGTCTTGACTAACTATAATTGGTTTCTTTTTTGCACCTTTGAGTAGTTTAGTCATTGATCTCTCAACACCAGCATCGCTAAATTCACCCTGTGTTGATTTGAATGTGTTAGCAGGAATATCTCTTTGCATCTCAAAAGTAGCACCGTTAGATTTTAAGTATTCAAAAAATTCTGGATAATCTTTTTTGGACACTTGTGGCATATCACTACGTTTAATACCTTTGGTATCCTTAGGATTAGGCTTAACTATTTTAAGTTCATTTACACCACGCCCTGGCATTGGAATCTGTTTTGTTGGTTTTACGGCTGTTTTACTTCTTGCTAAAGCTCCCATTTCACGATTGTAAGTAGCTTGACTCACTGGTCCACTCGCTTTAGCACCTTTTTTAAATGAAGTACCTGTTCTTAATCCTGCTGCGGCTGCAGGTAACCTTAAATCTTCAGCTTTCATATCACCACTTTCTACATGACCAGTAACGTGCCTTAGTCTTTGGCCCTGGGTTATCGCAATTATGTCTTGCTCTAAAACTCTTACGTGCTTTTGGATTGCTTTTGCGTATACGCATTGTTGGACGTTTGGCACTAGTACCACCGTGTCCAAAGTTAACTTTGATAACATTGCCTTTTTTATTCTTAACATATACTTTAAACTTTTTAACATCGCCACGCATTGGCTTGTTTAGTTTAACTTTACGTCCTTGATACTCTGCTTCGAACAAATCACTTTCATCAATGCTGTATGCTAGATAGCCATATTCTTCATGGAAGTCTTGATCATCTTCTAGCGTAACTTCTTCTACTATTTGTATCACTTCATTAATTTTCATTATTACATCCCTACTTGTGCCTTTAATGCATCAAGTTTGGCGTCATATTTTTGTCCCCATCTCATAACTGCATTTTTAATTTTAGTAAACATAGAAGCAATGCCCTCACGTAGATTTAACATTTCTTGTATTGATTCTTCTTTTTTTGCAACTTTTAAGGCTGGTGCTTTTTGTGTTACTGTAACCATTTCTGATTTTAATCTAGTATATACTTCTGTTAACTCTGGTGTAAATTGTTTTTCGAGTGTTTCTAGTATCTTTTTATATTGTGGACTTTCAGTTGCTTTTGGATCTTTAGTCATAGTAAAAATAAATTGTAATGTGTCTACAACTCTCGTACTTGCTGCATCTTCTGCATCAAATAAATCTGCAACATTTTCTCTTGATTGTTGCTTAATTTCAGCAGTTAGTTCTTTAGCTTCTTGTTTAATTTCTTCTAGCCTTGTTAATTTCATAGCTAACTTAGTATACACGCCGCTTTTATAACTGTTTAATTGTGCTACAACTTTGGTAGCAGATGCACCTTCGCTATCTGTGTAACTAACTTCTGGATTGCCTTCAATACGGCCCTCTACTAAATTAATTAAATTTCTCATGTTATCCATATTAACTTCCTATCAAATGTATTTATTCTCATTAGTTTGGATCTTCCATAAAAAAACCCTTAGTAAACTTTAAAGTATTTATGTGTTTACTAAGGGAAGAGTTTTATAATTTTATTATGCTAGGTCTAGTATAACTGATACGCCAGCTTCAGCGGCACTGAGGTTCCACTGTACTTTTGTTTTTGATGCAAACTGTGTTCCTGAATCTGCTACTACTGTGCAAGTTCTACCAGAAATTTTACTTACAAAGTAAGTTCCGTTCACACTATCTTTACATTTGATAACCATTTCACCAGTAGCAGCTGGTACATCCGTTACTAGTTTGCAAATTTGGTCTGGTTGATCGACCCCAGACAGCGCAGTTGCTACTAGAAAACGCTTACTACCTTTTTGCTTGATTATATGAGCATTACCAAATAGTTGGGTAGTGTATGCGGCTGGTGCAATTTGGGCACCAGCGTCTGCTCGTGCGCCGAAATTTCTCTTGTTTAGTGGTCTTCCCATTTGTTTTCTCCTTAAAAAGAAGTCCTATGCGAGTTCTAGTCGCTACGCTGTGGGTACAGCATAAGTCCTCTCATGAGTACTATTGGACATACGTATTTATGCTGCAATTATAGAAAGTCGATTACAACACTTTCATTAACCACGGCGCCAATTTTGTTCCAAGGAACTTTATCGCCTTGAGCAAATTGTGTACCTGTCTGTGGTTTAACTGTACATGTTCTACCTGAGATTTTAGTAACATCATAAGTACCTGCTGCACTGTCTGTTACGTTAATTCTCACTTCGCCTACGCCTGGTGCGCCTGCTCCTAATGAACAAACTGCTTCACTTCCGCCTACATCACATAGAAAACGCTTGCTGCCTGTTTGCTTTACAATATGACCTGCGCTTGCGCCAGCACCTACGTCTGCTGTTACCCTGATCTGGAACCCATCATTACCTGGATTGCCAAAGTGTCTTTTGTTTAGTGGTCTTCCCATTTGTTTTCTCCTTAAAAAGAAGTCCTACGCCCGTTCTATGGGCTACGCTGTGGTGCAGCATAAGTCCTCTCATGAGTACTATTGGACACACGTATTTAGTGGAGATTGTTATTTAAATTTGCTTACATTACTAGCATAAAAATCAACTAGTTGTTTATTATCTGCACTTGGCTGTTTTCTGTAAGACTCTGGTAAATCGTCCCAGGGACGCATTGCTGGATGAGTTTTTTCTTGCATACTTAAATTTAACCCGTAGCGCCAGCCTTTGTGTTGCTTGTCTTGTATCCAAGCATTATGTTGCTGTCTTGAATATGTATCTTCTAATATACTACGAGCACCTTCGTCTAAATCAATGTCATAATCAAAAGGATGACCAAAGTCTGCATCTACACGATATACGTTACTTGATTCTATTTGAAAATCATGATCTGCAATTCTCATATACCCTTCAACAATTACTTCTGCTTCGTTAGCAGTAAGATGTCTTACTAGCGGTATTAAGTACAAATACGAATCAGCTTGTGTAGCCATAACAAAACTATTAGTTTCGTCATCACTCATAATAACATCTTCTGGTGTAAGCATGTCAACAGTTAAGTACCAACGCTGAATTACTTCAGCATTAAGTGGCTTATCTGTTCTTTGTAGTATATAAAAATCTTGCATTTAGTCCATGTCCACAACCCATCCACCGTCACGGAAATCCGCAACAACAGGGTCACCCATATTAACATCTTTAATTTTAACTTTGAGAATAGGCATCATTCTATGGTCTAATTCTTGACTAATAATCTGTGCATCCATCATACCTCGATCAGATCCGAATCCACTGTTTATTACTCTAACTTGAATCATTTGCGAATCTTCTGAGATACCAGCATTGCGTTTTAATAAATCTAATTCGTTCATAACATTGTCCTTTGTATTAACAATATTTATGCTTCGCACACACCTAACACACCTGGATTAATCCACTCTGCAAACAATCCACATGTGTCCAGCACATCATTAATTTCACGCTTAACACCAAACAAGTATTCTGGCTCATTCATGTACTCACCATAGTAGTCGGCCCAAACAACTGTATCGTTATCTTCACCGCTAATACGAAATGTATCTTCGCCATTATAACCGCCTTCGATTACTGGCACCCCCATTTTCTTCAGTGCATTGAATGCTGTTCTATAATTACGTTTCATTTTATTAATCCTTATGTAGTGTAAGTTTCACCTGTGAATATATTTACCATATCAACACCTGGTCCCATTGCACCAGCTGCCATCATACGTTCTTCTGCAATTTGTTCTGGACTGCGATTTGCTTGTGCTGTTCTATATTCTGCAAATATTTCTTTAAGATGCTCTTTACGGGCATCTGCAGTTGCATTAACAATAGCGGTATCTACAAGTCCTGCTTCTAAAAGCTCTGCCATTGCATCTGCCATAAGCGGACGAAACTCACCACTATCAAACAACCAACCTGCGGCGCCATTTTGCATTTTAACTTCACCGTTATTGAATTTATTGATCATATAGCTCATTGTGTGTTCCTTTTTGTTTAACTTATACACATACCATAGCACCAAGACGTCTTGGTGTCAATCACTTTCTTTTGCTCTATAAAACTCTTCTAAATCAAAATCTGCGGCGGCTTCAACTGCATCTTCAAACACTGTAAACGGATCTACACCTTTGACCGTATCATAACCTCTTATAGTAGCTTGTACACCATCTCCTGGAAACGCTGTAACACAACCAACTGTAGTATAATGAAAGCCATCTTCTGTATATTTGATATTCCAAATTGGAAGATCATATGCCCACTCACCGTTTTGAGTTTCACGCTCAAAGCTAAAACGTATTGATTTATTAGAGCCTGACTTATTAACGTAACGGTTCCAAATTCCAAATCCGGTTTCTGCTGTGCTTAACTGAGTTTGCATTTTGTCTTCCTTCTTTGTTATGTTGTTTTCTATGTACTACATATAGCACCAATACGTCTTGGTGTCAACACTTAATTGTAAGAAATCATAAAAAAAGACGCATCGAAATGCGCCTTCTTCTGGGGATATTCTTTATAATTTAGAATTCAAAATCGACTACTGTTGCACCTGATAAGTCATAATTATTTGATCCAACGTTTAGTCCGTTTGCTGTTGGTCCTAATACCCTTAGTGCGTCCTGTAATGTCGCCGCTTTCCATTTACCACCATGTAACATAATACGAAATGCACCAGCAGTATCTTCTACTCCTACTGCAATAATATTTGAAAATTCTTCAATACATCTTGTAATTGCGTCCATAGCTTCGCCTGGATTAGTTTCATTTGCCAGTGTTGCACCACCATCAATTGTAAACATTTCTACATCTTCGGCAATTCCATTTGTGTGGCTAAATGCATTTAAATTGTTTGTTGCTCTTGCTACCATTTTAATCTCCTATATACTCTACCTGTATTTAGTCATAAAAAAAGCAGTGCCGAAACACTGCTTTTATTTTAGTATTACTAAAACTTAGTCTTCAAATGTTGCAACAATTGCTGTTGCTTCTGCGCCTGTTGGGTTAGCTACTGCACCGCCACCTTGGATTGCAAAGTGCATTGTTCCGCCGTGTGCGCCGTCGACGCCTGCAATTGTGTGTCCTGCTGCGCCTACTGCTTTTTCAAATGCATCTAATGCCGCTTGATCTGATGGTGCTGCTGAAACGATTTGTGTTACTGAACCTAAGCCGTTGCCTGCTTTGGTTGCTGCGTTTGTTGTTAAAGCCATTTCTGGTCTCCTCTAAAAATTCATTACACTATATTGTGTACCTATATATTTATTTATCTATTTTATGTGTTTAAATCTGTTTAACTTCAATTAATTTTACAAGTGCCGTCCATCTAATAGTACTTGAAGCTCTTCCACTGCCTGAAACATTTAGTGAAGTATCATTAGAGGTTAGGCCGATTATAGCATCTAAATCAAATCCTGGTCCAGATGAAATAGTAGTTTTTTGTTCATTAATTTTACTCATACTACCATAATTGTCAACATTGATTGCACCAGTAAATTGTATGGCGGCATGATTAGTTCCTGCATTACCTCTGCCTATTACATCAATTTCATAAAAATAAGTTGTATTATTATCTAAGATAATTTTATTATTGAGTGAATCTCTATAAAGTTCTGATACTGTGTTATTAACTGTTGTGCCGTATAACACATATTCATATTTTGTAACAGGATCAATAGTCTCGTCAGATTCTAATAGTGCAGCACCTGTAATTGTTATTTGAGTATCAGTAAGCTCAACAACACTGCTAGTTGCAAAATCAGTAATACCAGTTAAACCACCACCGCCTCCGCCACCACCGCCTTGTAATACTATACCGCCTGGTGTCACGCCGTCACTGAGTCTAAATGATCTAGTTGCAAGATCAAAAAATAGTCTATTCTTTTCGCCTACATAATCAGGACCATCAAGTTTTTTATTAAGACTAGTAACTAATTTTTGAACAGACATTTATTCCACCTCTGCGCCGTTGCCACCATCCTGTACTAAACCCAACGCCTTGCGAAAATTATCCATACTGTCATTATCAATTTGTTCTTGTTCATCTGATGGGATATCATCAGATGTAATTTTATCAATTGCTTCACTATCTTTACCTAATGCAGCTTTTTTAAGTTCTAAGTTTTGCTGTAATGGTGGAACCATTAATGGATCTGGGTCAAGTCCATCAGACTTTTCATAACCATCATCATTTTGTCCCATATCAATTTCAGGATCGCCGTCACCATTAATCTTAATATTAATTGGTACGTTAATTGTAAATTCTTTAGCTTTCATCTTTAATAATCTCCACTAATTTACCAGCGCCGACTAGAGCTTGTACTGCTTCTTCTATAGTGGAGATTATTTCTCCGTTAAGTATCTCTGATGCTGATTGATCGTCTCGAATTAGTTCGCTTACTTTAATAACGACCATATCTTCATTCATCTTTGCCATAGCACAATATCCTATTAGTTACATGTATTTATTACAGTTCATTTATTAGAACACATTTTTTGGTTGATGTTATGTGTTTCTTAAACATCAGATGCAATGTGGCAACATCATCATATTCTTTTAAAAATATAGTACCAGTGTTAGTATAAGGATCGTGCATTGTCTTGTGCCTAATAGACCGCTTCATAATATGATTCATCTGATAATTATTTGCGTCAAATGTTTCATCAACAAACTCAAAAATTTCAGACAGTATGTCGAGTGGTTGTCTACCATGTCTAGTAAAGCTAACCTTATATCTAAATTTATTATACCAAAGTTCTTTTTTTGTTACCAAGTCTAAATTATCAATCATAAGCTCTTGATGTTTTTGGTTAATAGGCCCTTGTATTTGCAATATATCTTCACCCCAACGATCTACTAATTTAGATATTAAATTATGTTCAGTCAGATATACAAAAAACTTTCTGTCTCGCCTAACCTTCCAACGTTCATATCCTAATTGATTTTTTAAAAGTGAGTTGATGTCCATATTACGTATCATACAAGTTCTCCATGCATTCTCATGCTCTAGATCTTTATAAAATCCACGTCTAAAGAACTCTGGTTGCCAAAACTGAATACGCCAAGGAAACTTTTTATAATATATTCCAGTAGCATAGGTAAATTCTGGTAAATTTTTAATTTGTTGTAATGTTAATACTGCCATCTAATATTTCCAGTGTTACTGTTTTAATGTCACTACCAAATAATAATTCTTTAGCAAGCGGTTTTTTGATTTGTTGATTAATGACACGTGCCATCGGCCTTGCGCCCATTGTTTCACTGAATCCATTGTCAGTTAGCCATTCAATTACTTTATCATCATATAATAGTACAATCTCCCGTGGAGTTAACATTGCTTCTAGTTCAGTAATAAACTTAACTGTAACATTTTTCATCAATGTTCTGTCTAATTTTTTAAATTGCACAATTGCATCAAGTCTATTTCTAAACTCTGGACTAAAGAAACTTTTAACTGCCTCACCTGCTGCTGACTCATTTTTTCCAGCACCAAAGCCAATTAAGTTCTTTTCGCTATCAGCAGCACCTAAATTACTTGTAAGTATAATAATACAATTTCTAGCACTGACTGTTTTGCCGTCACTTGATGTAACCATTCCATTATCCATTAGTTGTAACAATACGTTACTAACGTCTGGATGAGCCTTTTCAATCTCATCTAATAGTAAAATACTATTTGGATTTTCTTCTAGTTTATTAATTAACAGACCACTACCTGAACCGCCTTCACTAAATCCAACGTAGCCTGGAGGACTGCCGATAAGTTTTGATACTGTATGTCTTTCTTGATATTCACTCATATCAAAACGTAATAATTCCATTCCCATGGTATTACTGAGCTGCTTTGCTGTTTCTGTTTTACCAACACCCGTTGGTCCACTAAACAAGTAACTACCAATTGGTTTATCTTCTGCTTTAAGACCTGCTTTCGCAATGTAAATACTATCAGCTAACTTAGTGATAGCTTCTGATTGGCCAAACACTTTAAGATTTAATTGCTTTTCAATATCTACAGGCTTTTCTTTTTTGTACTCACTATCTTTGGTTAATACTAATTGGTCAATTGGTATCCTTGTTAGTTTAGCAACCTCAAATCTAATTTCATCTAAGTCAATAATACTCTTACGATCGTCTTTGGGAAGTAACCGTTGACGAGCCGCCGCACTATCAATTACATCAAATGCTTTATCTGGAAGAAATTTATTATGCCAATATTGTGCAGTTAAGTCTACTGCACCATCAAGTGCGTTCTTAGTAAATGCAATCTCGTGGTGTGCTTCATATGGATATATGCTGTTATTAATTATACGCTTTGCATCTGCCACACTTGGCTCAGGTACGTCTACTTTGTGAAATCTACGTACAAGTGCCTTATCTTTTTCAAAATGTTGGCGGTATTCATCATAGGTTGTACTACCAAGACAACGCAACTTTCCTTTTTGTAGTGCTGGCTTTAACATATTAGCAACATCCATTGCACCGGATCCACTATTGCCTGCTCCCATAATCATATGTATTTCATCAATAAACAAAATAGCATCGTCTCTTTTTTCTAATACATCTAGTACTTCTTTAAGTCGGTCTTCAAAGTCTCCTCTAAATTTAGTACCAGCTAATAAAGCACTTAAATCTAAACTATAAACAATATGTCCTTGTATTAGATCAGGAACACTTCCTTCATTGATTAAATAAGCAAGTCCTTCGGCAATGGCAGTTTTGCCAACACCACTATCACCAACAAGTACAACATTATTCTTTTTACGACGAGCAAGGGTCTGTACTGTTTCGGCTAATTCTTCTTCTCTACCAACAATAGCATCTATTTTACCACTAGCTGCTGATTCATTTAAATTTTCACAAAATTTACGTAATATCTTGTCAGCTTTTGTAATTGTTGGTGATGAATCTTGATTAATATTTTGCTCTCGAATACGATTAATATCCTGAAGATAGTTACTAACTGCATCTCTGTCAATACCGTATTTTTGTAAAATAAAAGCACTTGGCGTTTGTTGCTCTGATAAAATACTAATCAGTAAATCTCTGGGGTCTAAGTTATTACGGCCATTGAACAATGCTTGCGTAAATGCTCTATGGAATACTCGCTCCAACATGACAGTCTTTTTGGGTTCTTGTTCTGTAGCATCTGGATAACTATCAACTGAATCTGCTAAATGATCGTATACTTCTCTGCTTATATCAGATGGATCTACACTAAAATCAGAAACAATATCCTTCACTTCATCTAAATCAAGAATAATAGCTAGTAAATGCTCAATAGTTACATAGTGGTGACGGTAATCTTTACTCAACATAAATGTCTTGTTTACGATTTTTTCAATCTTATCTTCATTAGACAATAAACTTACTCCTATTACTTTATTCTAATAATTCCCCAATTGGGGTATTTAAATTGTCGACTGTTAATGGTGGTATAGAAACATCAATATGTAATATTAAATCACCATTTGGTTGATTGGGTTGTGGTAACCCATGTTGTGGTATTCTAAGTTTTGTATTTGGGCTAGTACCCGCCTTTATATTTAATTTAAATTGACTTCCGTCTATTCCGCTAATAGGGATGTCACCACCAAATAATGCAGTTTTTAAACTTATATTAATTTTTTCATTTAAATTGTAACCATCTGTCCAAAACCTATTATGTTTTTTTAATCGATAAGTTACGATTAAATTACCAGGTGGTCCAGGAACGGAATCATCACCCATACTATTGTATCTTATCTTAGATCCTTCATGTACACCACGTGGAATGTGTATAGTAACAGTTCTAAAATTACCATTCATAAGATTTATATTTAAGTTTTTTTGAGATTCGTTTAATACTTCTTCTAATGTTACATGTGCAGTTATTTCTACATCCTGATTACGTTGGTGGTATTTTTGCTGTCTTCCAAACATACTATCAAACATACTATCAAATCCAGGAGGAGTGTTGTGATTATTGAATGGATTAGACTCTGCTTTATGTTGCCAGTTATGTGGGTTAGATGTATGCTGTTGTTGTTCTTGTTGGAACCTAGCATCGACATCTTTAATTGATTCATATGCAGTATTTACTTCATTAAACTTTTTAGCATCTCCATTAGGAGTATCAGGATGCCATTTTTTTGCTAATTTTCTATACGCACTTTTAATATCACTATCAGTAGCAGTTTTGTCAACACCTAATAGATCATATGGATCTGAATTTTTATATGGTTTTGTTGACATTACTTTGCTACTGAGTTGTCTAGAGTTTCTTCTGCTTCAATATAATAATTTTTATATGCTACAATAATTGCTTGCTGTTGTTGTACTAGAGCACGTATGTCACTAAAGTTCAGACCTAAATTTTCATAACCTTGACCAGTTAATGCATACAAACCAGTTGGAATGTTTTTTTCTTTAAGTTTAGCTAACTCATCATCTACATTTTCTTCATTAATAACAATCCATTCAATGCGGCGCATTGATACTTCGTCAACATCAGGCAATACCAATATTGGCTTTGTAACTGGTTTTGTTGATACATTTAAGGTGCTTGGTAAACTACTGCACCCACTAAGGAGTGTCATTACCAGGCCAAAGCCAAGGACACTCTTTGTTAAATTGTATGCCATTGGTGGCTCCCTTTTCCTTTTCATTTAAATCAGCACCACTTAATAATTCGAAACATCTTCCTGCATTTTCTGTACCTCTATTGACTGCTCTGCCAATCCCATCGGGATTATTAACTGCCGCTAGTCCAAGATCAATCGTTGCAAGTTTTTCATTTAATCTATTATTTTGTTTCCGAACATTAGCAAATTGTTGATTAATAGTTGTTAGTTCTTCATTAACTCTTCTGTAATCTGATTCCAAAGAAGTTATAGTTTCTTCATTTAAATTTATTGCTACGTTTAGTTTAGCATTATTTTCATTTAAGATTGCAATACGTTGCTGGGTGTCATTATAGTACCAGTAACCGACACCACTTGCGGCAATCAGTATTATAAACATAACACCTGCTAATTTTGCTCCCATTATTATACCTCGATTTTTAAATTCCAGATAAGGTTTTTAGCCTTAATAATTCTGAAGATTCTTCCATCTTGTCCGCATACTTTAACACATAATCTTGCGGATTGTCAAGTACCAAAGAAGACAGATTGTCTTCATCTAATTGTGAAGATGCTTCAGATTTGTATCCATCAAACTGCCATTCTGATATACCAGTTGCACTCGATACAGCATGCATAATATCTAAGATATTACTGTGTAATCTATTATCTCTAGCAAATTCAACAAATACAAGATGCTTGCCATCCTTATTTGGACCTTGGGAAACATCCACATCTAACATTTCAACAACATCAGTTTCTAATAAATTTGCTAAATCACTTGCTGGTTGTTCTGAGTCAACTTCAAATGCTACTACAACTGTTTCACTAGCTTCGCCAATTTTAGGCTTATATTGATCAATACTAATTGTTGGATTAACTAGGTTTGCCATTTCATTAAATTTTACACTCATTATTGTTCTCCAATATTGTCTAATACATCTGATTTTTCTGGTGTTAAATCAAGATTTTGATCACTATCATATGCTCCATCAACTTCACTTAAATCAATGTCTGTTCCGTTAATAGTAATCTTACTGCTTTCAAATTCATCAACAAACTGTCGTGGCATTTCAACATTTACTATCCAAATTGGAGTGTTTTTCTTTTTTGCTCTGCTTTTTCCGTCTGTGCCAGGCGCAATCTCTAAATCGTCTTGTGTTACAATCTTAATTGGTTCAATAAGAGTGTCTTTCTTAAAAGATACTCTTGCACCGTGTTTAGTTAATCGTAATGCACCATCTGGATCTGGCATAAGATTTCGAGGCCACATCAATGAACAAGTAATCCAATACTTACTAATATCAGGACCAGCAAGTACTTCTCCATACTCCCAATTCTTATATGCATATATGTTTAGATTATCCAATACTTCTTCAAACTCTAATAGGATATTTAAATCGCTACTAGAATCGACTAGTTGGTCTAATGTTTGTTTTAATTCTTCAATTTCACGCATTTTTACATCTCTTTTATACAGTTATTTAGCAGTTTGGTAATAAGTAATAGTGTGGACACATTGGACTCGGCAAAGACTAACTCAACAATGGAGTTCTACAAATGGCTAAAAGAGCAAGACAAACAAAACAAAAAGGATCGTTTAACGATATGGTATCAGAACTAGAGCGTTCTAAAAAAACCAAACTACAAATCCTACCTCGTAATTTAAATCAAGAAGAATATCTTGATATCCTAGAAGACACCCATAAACATATATGCTTTGCAACTGGACCTGCGGGTACAGGCAAAACCATGATGGCTGTCCAAATGGGAATTAAACAAATGGAGGCAGGAAGTGTAGACAAAATCGTTGTTACACGGCCCGCTGTAAGTGTTGACGAACAACATGGATTCTTACCCGGTGATTTAAACGCCAAGATGGCGCCTTGGACACGACCAATATTTGATTTCCTTGAGGAATTTTATACTATCAAACAGATAGCAGCAATGTTAGAAAACAAAGACATTGAAATTTCCCCATTAGCATATATGCGAGGACGAACATTTAAAAAATCTTGGATTGTTGCAGACGAAATGCAAAACGCAACTCAAGAACAAACTAAAATGTTATTAACTCGTATCGGTGTTGGATCAAAGGTTGTTGTGACAGGTGACCTTGCTCAACATGATAGAGGATTTACAAATAATGGTTTAAAAGACTTTTTAGAAAGATATAGATCACATTCTCCTGCGTCTATAGGACATGTGCATTTTACAAAACGGGATGTCGAAAGACATCCCGCTGTGATAGACATACTGAATATTTACGGTGAAAATAACTAAGTTATAGTATTAACAATTTGAGTCCAATTGTCCACAACTTTGATACGTTCATCATAAAAATTTGCGTTATGTTTATGCCGCATTAGAATTGTGTTTAATCCTAGGTCTGCACCTAGTAGTGCATTCTCAGGCTTATCTTCTAGCCAATAAAGACCACTGTCTTTATATGGCAAAAGCTCATTGTCTTTATCTGCACCAGTATCGATACATTTTACAAAGTCAAACGTGTCTTCTCCGAAAATTAGTTCTAAATTATTTTTACGTAACTGTGTAGCAAATGGATCTTCGGATAAACTTGTAATAGCGCCGAACCTCCATTTTTTTTCTTGGTGTAATATACGAACCCCTTCTACTGAATCACGTAATGGTTGTAAGAATCCAATCCAGGCACTTTCATTGAACTGACGTATTAGCTCTTTAACGTGTGGTTTTTTTAAACCAAAACGAAGGTTCATTTCATAACTATATTGCTCAGGTTCTGGTCGAAACCCTTTGGTTTCCATCCATTGAGTAAATTTACTTTCCCAATCAAGTAAGACACCATCTACATCAGTTAAAATTATATCTTTTCTAAATTTCATTTCTTCATCCTTTATTTCTAATTCATAATATATCTAACACTATTTGTCATCAGTGTCAACTTTTTTTGGAGGATTGAATGCTTTCTTTTTCCATAGATAACGAATGTCTTCTTCTTCTGTACGAGCAAATTTCTTACAAATTGTTACCTCGCCACCTTTTTTTAAATACTCGTCAATTAATTTCTGATCTTCATCAGTTACACTAAATCTTCCCATTTTATTTCACTTCTTTTTCCATTAATTTTTTGCATTGAACTATAATACGTTGATGTTCCTGACTAAAATCATTCCATCTATATCCAAATATTTCATTAAATGATTGTAAATTTCGTGAAATTTCACTCAACGTGTTTGCTAGTTTATAATCTTCTCCAGTCGAATAAGTTAGGTTCGCGATAAACTCAGCGAGCTTTGTTGCTTCCCGACGATCATTAGTTACTTCAAAAGCATTAGGTATTGTCATTTAAACTCCTCAGTGTATTGTTATATTATTTTCTTCATTTCCATCAAGTTCTAATCCAAAAATGTCAGTAATGATTGCAACAATACTATCTGGCACGTTTTCATTATTATTGATAATTTTTGGAACAAATAGACCTTTTAGCTCTCCAGTTCTACTAATAATAATACCATAGTCATCATCCGACATTGCATCTTCAAAATCAACCTCTTTATTACTCAAAATATTACCTGCTCCTTTTTTGTAATATTAATTATTCTGCTTGTTTCTCAAATTCCTCTACTATTAATTGTTTTTTAGCAACTAAGTTTTCCATATAACCAAGTGCCATTCGGCGTTCATCACTAGCACCTTCTGCCATTGCAATAAGTACGCTTTCCATTACTGCGATATCTTCTAATAGATCGTTCATTAAAATGTCTCCATTTCACCAGTTAAAGGGTTATGCATTTCAAGAATATTAAACGGTACTTTTGCACTGGCAGTAACTTTACTTGCCCAATCACAAGCATCGCTCCAGTCTACAAAGTTCATCTTTTCATCGAAAGTAAGACCTTGCAAAATGCCAGTTGTCATATGCTTTTTAAATTCAACTACAAACTTCATACCTAGGTACTCCTGTTTAAGTGTTTCTAACATTTGGTTCTCATCCATGTGTATACATTTCTGAAACTGCTTCGTCAATCTGAGATTCGCTAATATGTGGAACCATTGGTTTACCTAATGAAACTGATCTTTCAATAGCCTCATTTAAAGTTGAAGATTGCTTCATAATATCGTTAACACAGTCCCAAAAAGTTTCTTCTACTGCCATCATCCAATTTTTTGTAGCACTCATTTTATTATCTCCTGATCTACTTAACTTTATTCATACGTTATACTACTATTACAATAGTTTGTCAATGTATTAATTGGCAAAATACTGAATTAAATTCCACCAAGTGTATTGTTGACTATTTTCCACACCAAAAATCCAAAGAGTATCCATCCACCCAAAAGCAAATACAGCAAGCAACATAACACCAATGGCATCATCTATTATTTCATTACGAGTCATTTTTAACCTCAATTTTAGTTACACGGTCATAACGAAAACTACGAAAGCCATTACTCTCTAAAGCCCATACAACTTGTACGTTTTCATTAAGAGTTCTAATTTTCTTCTGTGTTAATGGATCTTCTTTTTTTGCTTCAGGCAAATAAGTTTCCATTAATGTACAGGGCATAGTACGCTCTTCACCATTAAGTTTTGTAAATGTTACAGTTACGATTTCATTACTCAAAAGTTCTTTGAGTTCTTGAATTGGCATGATGTCTTCCATTATTATGATCCTGGTACTGTGAGTTCTGCTTTTTTCACACCGTTTTGTTTTCCGATGTAGTAAAAAAACTTTTTGGCGCTTTCATATGTTTTGAAAGTGCGTATCTTTTTTGGGTAGTTATAGTATCCATATTCTACTGTATACATTTTGGCACCTCGCTTTGTTTAACTTATCTTCACAATAGCACCAAGACGTATTGATGTCAAGAAAAAAGCGAAGGTTTAATCCTTCGCTATCTTCGTCGTTGACTTCTTGTTTATATTACTTTTTCTTCTTGCCGTAGTGACCTTTTCCATGGGTCAACTGAGGATATTAGTGGCAAAAGTTACTAAGACCGAGCGTCTGAATGTGTTCCAGTTTTAAATAATTTTGCAAGTTGTGCTTGTGTTACATCATACAGCGACGGCAGCGTAACATTGTTTGCATAACGTTGCTCCCCTGTGTTATCGTTAACAATTAGCAACGTATTAGAATTAATTACTGTAAACACAAATTTGGGTTTTGTCTCGCCTTCATTAGCTGTTGATTCAAATGACATAGCATCTGCATCATGCACATGGTTTGTAAAATCTTGAATCACATCAGCATGTAAAAATCGCAGCATTTCTCTTAGTACTGCATCGGCACCATGTGCATCAATTAATTTCCAAACACCTTTAGTATAATAATCACCCGCTTCGTCGACTGCTTCTTCTTCAGTAGTTTCTTTTTCTACTACTTCTGCTGACTCAATTTCTGAACTAACGTGAGACTCTAATAATGGCACTCCTGCCAGTTCTCTTACTCTATTTAAATCGTCCATTATTTTTCCTTTAATACATGTATATCATTATTTAGCTTAATACAAATAATTGCACCATAGCAATGCTATTCATTACAACAAACCAAAGTGTCAGAACAATAGCAAATCCAGCCCGCCTAATCCAAGTACTAATCACACCAAGTATACTGCCTACCAAATACATTGGAATGAAGATTTTAGTTGCTGGATCTAGCACAGTAAATGTTAGTACTGCACTAGCACCTATTAGCATTACTGCCTCAACTAGTTCACAGTAAAATGCCAATGGTGACAGTGTATAACTATCTTTAAAAAATTGTTTAACTGATTCAATCATTACGTACTCCTACACCATAATCAATTACTACTGGAAAGCGAGGTACACCGTCGTTGCTGTATTCGAAGAATCTACAAGTAACCCAATTGGGTTTTACTTCCGTTTCCAACAGCTCTTTGAGTTGTGCTTGAGTGCCACGTACTCCACTGCCAAACTGTGTGCCATCTGGCATTGCAAGAACAAAACGTTTTGCATATCCAGTCCATGCACCTTGTCCTTCTATTACCTCTACTACGTCAAACTCTTCTGTGATAAACTCTTTACGCTTGAGTAGATTTTTGCTACGTTTACATTCGTATGGTGTGTTATTGCGGATCATTTGTCCTTCATATCCACGTTCCATATAATCGCTGTACAGTGCATCTAGTTCCTCCTGGAAACTAGCATAATCTGTTTGTACAATATGTACAACATCACTTTTTGCACCTTTGGCAATTTTGATACGGTCTGCGAACTCCATGTCTGGGATATAGCAATCATATACGTGATACTGCACAAGCTCTGCACTTTCTGCAATCTCTTCTGGACGACATTTTACTTTACGCACAAGGCTAACAATCTTTTGAAAGTCTGCTTTAAGGTCGTGATTGTAAAGCTCACCATCCAGTACAATGCCTGGATTAGCGTCAATAAATGGCTTTACACTTTCCCAAACATGCGGACAACTTGTAATGGCTTTGCCGCTACGTGTCCATAGTCCGTTAGCATCTGCTACACAACGGATACCATCTAGTTTAGGTTGACTGTAACCTTCGCTTTGTGGACGCTTGGTATAATCATGTGCAAGCATTGGCTTGAACTTTTCATACGTATCGATTTTGTTTACGTCTGCAAAATATTCTTTGTCAGCTTTTTTAGTCCACTGTGCATGTGCTTCATCTTGTGCTTGCTCTCTTGCAGTAGTGGCATTTGAACGTCCTACGTTCTTTGCTTCACTTATGTTCCAAACACTTGTGATCTTCTCGCCATCAACTAACCCGCTAATACTGCGGATACCTGCTGTATCTTCATTGTCGTATCCAAACTCTATAGTCCAAATACGAACTTTGCCTTTTGAATCTCTTTTGTAAAGGCTGTTTAAACTAACTATATTCTGCATTATTCTCACCTCTTTTATTTAAACTCTCTAACTATCAATATACTATTTTATAATAGTTGTCAATAAAAGAATAAATAAACATAACAAGGATATCGTCATGAAAAATTTAAAAGAGTACCTTAAGGAAACCCAAATTAATGAATTTGAAGGTAAAACCATTAAAGCATACAAATTATTCAATACAAAAGGTGGAAAATTATATCCATTATATGTGAATAAAAATATACCAGTAGAAATGGGTGTATGGAAAACTGCTGAAGAAGGTGAACGTGCTAAAGATAATAAAAGTGGTGGAAGAATGGTTAAATCTAAATTAGGTGATTTAGCATATCGTCCAGGTTGGCATGCAGGTGATTATCCAATGGCAACACATATTGGTGGTAAGAGTAAAGGCAAAGGTCAAGCAGAGCCAGATTACAGACCAGATAACCAAGTATGGGCAGAAGTATTAATGAGTGACGAAGTTGATTGGCAGGCGAGAGCTGATGCAAAAGGTACTGTATTAAAAAGTGGACCGTTTAAAGGTCAAATCAGTGCAAAAAGTAAAGCTATTACTGACCAAATACCATTGGGCGGACATTATAGATTTAAAACAAATAATAACATGACAGGAAATTGGATTATTTCTGGTAACATGATGATTAATAGAGTACTATCAGATGATGAAGTTAAAAAAATTAATGCAAAGGGTGGATATGCAGACCTTCCAAGATTATCTGAATTAAAGGCCGCTGAAGCAGAAAAAGCTAAATCAGAACCCACTGATAAATTTCCAGCAAACACTAGTGCTACGCAAGGAAAAAGAATGGGTTCTGATGATTCTTCAATTGACGATCTCAAAACATTATCTGGAATTAAACCAAGTTAATTATTAACTAACACTGTCCAATGCTTTAGCATATAGAGGGAACATAGTACAATCTGTCATTCCTTCTAATAGTGCAAGCATTTCCTTTTGGTATACTTTCCAAAAACTAGGATCATTTTCTTTGATGTCCTGACTGTTATCCAATATATCAGCCAGTTTAACAAACTGTGCATCAACACTGCCACAGAGTGTGTGCTCCATGTCTATTGATTTTCTGGTTGCTCTATTGCCATCATAGGAACAAGACACATCTGTAAGGTCTGAAACCAAATCAGCGATAGTATCGCCAAACATGTCACGAATAGTATCAATGTCAACTTGTGTATCCTCCACAACATCATGTAGGTAAGCGGCGGCAATCTGATCGTCACTGCCTCCATATGTTCTAACAATATCAGCAACTCTCTGAGGATGAACAATGTAAGGTGCACCATCATACTTTCTTTTTTGTCCAACTGCGGCGTGTGCTGCGGTGGCAAATGCAAATGCTTTATCAATTACAGACATTTTCAACTCCGTTTGTTTAATTTATATACATGTTTTAACACCAATACGTATTGGTGTCAACTGTTTTTATAATATTAAAAGTAGTGCAATAATTGGTGTAATACCTAACATACCAATTATTGCACAATGTATTGTTCTCCATAACGCTACTTGAGTCATTTTATTTCCTTATTTCAAATAATGTGGGCCAGTCCATGCTACATTGTATTCACCAAAAACATTGCCACGTGCAGCGTTACGAGCTGGAGCATTATAACCTGCGGCTTTAAGGATATCACCTTTAACAAACTTTTTATCGTTGTCTGTGTTAACAATAAAGCCCCAAACACCTCCGCCTCGGATTAGTTTGATATACTTACTGCCTTCTTTAACAGTAAAACTATTTTCAAAGTTAGCAAGTTCTTTAGCAAAGTAGCTACCTGCTTCTGGTTCACCACGTCCGCCAGCAGTAGCAAATTTTGTGTAGTCTGCTTTGGCTTTTTGGATCAATGTTTGAATCTGTTCTTGCATTTTAGTACCTCATTTGTTTAACTTACTCACACTTTATAGCACCAAGACGTTTTGGCGTCAAGCAGTTTTTTCACTTTTTTTCACCTTTTTTATGTAAATATACTTGTAGGTTTAAAACCTATCTAACTGAAAAAGGAGGTATATAATGGATATACTGAATAAAGTAAGAGCGTGGGCCGGAGGACTAGCTGATCTTGGTATCAGCATCGCGGCATTAATGATCATAGTAGAAGTACTTGGCGTTGGTGCGATCCCATTTTTTCCAGAAGTGAGTGTTATTGCAAATGTTAGTAGTATGCTCGGTTCACTTGGAGCGGAAGGCCTAATGGGCTTAATCGCAATCTGGGTGTTATATCAAATCTGGGAACGCAAATAACATGAAATAAAAGACTGAAAACCCTGGTAGGAAATCAGCCTTTTTATTTTTCAACTATTATAATAAGTCTTAGAACGATGATTGTTAACTATACGATCATAGTGATACGGATCTAGATTTAAGTTACTAGCCATTTTATTTGCATCATCTAAAGTATGACAGATACTATGAGTATACTTACTAGCTATCATTACTGCCCATTTAGTTTTACCATGTCTGTTTTGTATTTCTTCTACTGTAAAGTCTTTTCTATCTTCGGGATTCATTTAATTTTCCTTATTAAGCCACACACTCGTATGGCTTGTTCCACTTACCAACATTAATGTCAGTGTAATGTGAACGACTAAAATAATCAGTCATTGTGTCGTCATTATTAAAGTACTTTGGACCTTTCATAGCAGCTACAAGCTCTACTAGGAAGTCACTAGCGGCACCGTATGTTTCAGGATAGCAATCATTGACTTGAATGTATCCATCATTTTCATAGTATGGTGTTCCACGGCGTTCTGCGATCTCCATATTCTTTTTATTAGCTTCGCCAATAAAGTCAATTGGACCGCTCTTAATGTTTACACAAATTGTTGAGTGATTATTAACACTAATGCTGGCTTTGGTTTTGTACTTTTTCAGTACAGCTTTAATGCCTGGTGCTAATTCTTTTTTCATCGCTTGTGATACATATGCCATTTTGATCTTCTCCGTGTTACGTTGTTTCTATATACATGTTCTAACACCAATACGTCTTGGTGTCAACAACTATTAAAGAAAATCTACATTAAAACTTAAACTAATTCTATCTTGATCCCATTGGTTTATACGTGTACCATGTTGTAACCATCCTGGAAATAGATACAAAGATTGCACTCCTGGCGGCATATCGTGTTGGCTTGGTGAATTGACCATTAAATTTGTTGCTCTTGTAACTGCGAGAGGACTTATAAAATAAATGTTACCAGCTGTATCAGTATGAGTTTTAATATAATAGACGCCAGAAATATCTGATGTTCCATGGTCATGCAGTCTAGCATACTCACCAGGTGCAGTACTAGTTAACCAACTGGATGTAATTTTCCATCCATTATGTACTGACTGTAACTGATCAGTATATTCTTTAACACACTCATTAATTTTATCTATTAAATGATAACATCGATGCTTATGTAATATATTTTCTTCAAAGGTAGGATCACTGAGACTGTGAGTATTTTTCTCCCAGCCAGGATGTTTTGAAAATCCAGTTTGTAGGGCTTTCTCGTATAACCATTCTGCCTCAGTCTGTATATTTTGACCTTCCTCGAACCCAACAACATGGTCATAAATTAGTATTGGAAATAGATGCATATTAAATTCCTTTATCAAATAATTTTTTTAGTTTTGTATAGCCGCCTCTGAACCATATCCAAGGTCGAAATAATCTGCGCCATTCTTCCCAAGTAACTGTTTTAATCTCAATATTTATATCTTTATCTGTTAATGGTAATAGATAACAAATTGGAGTTCCTGGCTCTATTGTGAATGTCTTAGTTTCTTTACTTTTTGGTATGAATAGATTAACATGCGCTGAGTGTTGAAATTTAAATTCTAATTTCCCAGGCAATACTGTATAATTAGAAAATTCATTCCGATGCCAAGTTGCATCCAGCAATAAAAACTCTGTTCTATCATTACAGACTGTCAGCCAAGGACTTTTTAATTTTAAATGTATACTATCACTAAAATTATTTCCATACTGTACACTTGGATGAGTTTCAGCCTGTTCACTTAGTTCTTGGTCAGTATTAACACCAGCTATCTCTATTTTCCTAATTCGAGTGTCATATGTGATTTTTATTTCTCTCCACATAGGTATAGCAATAGCAGTACTTAATAAGTCAACAAACCCTGGACACGTTTTCATAGTTGGTACAATATCATGTAAACTTCGACTTGTGTCTGATTTGGATTCTTTTAATGATCGCCACCAATCTGGATAAAGTTTAGTTCGAGGAGCAAATACTTCAGCGAATACTGGATTATCTTTTTGGTAGAATGTTAATATTGTTTCTTTATTTTTCATAAGCATATATAAATTGTAACATAAAGATAATTATTGTCAATAAAAAAGGCACAAGTGATGTGCCTTTGATTACTTTATGCTATACGTTGTAGTTCAGCTTCGTCTTCTCGATCCATTTCAGTAAACTCGTCGTCTTCAAACAGATCATCATCTTCATAATCATCTTCATCTTCATAATCATCTTCATGTCTGGTTGATACATCTGCTAGTGACATCATATGTGCAAAAACTATGCCACATACTCCAAAACCAACAATTAAAACTACAATTTCTGCTAGGTTAGATAGTGCGATATTAAGATCCATTGCGTTTACTCTTAAACATATCCCAATACATCCACACTAGTGCGGACACTTGCATTATCATACATCCTAGTCCTACTCCTACAAGAAACCCTATTGCAACTCTTTGCAACAATTCATATGTTAGATATTCCATTACCTGTCTCCTACATCTATGCACATTGCTATAATAGCAACTACTACCGGGATTGCAACCATTAAGATAATAATTTCATTAGTCATCTTCATACTCCTCGTCTTCATCTTCGATCCATAGTTGACCTGTGTTGTTTGCTATAAACAACCAACCTAATACACCGGAGCACATTAAGAAACCTGGCATTAGTGCATCTAATGCAATAAGCCAAATACCCAGACCACCAAATACTACTGCGAACATAATCCATAATGGGTTAATTTGCATTGTCTTTCCTTTTTGTTAAGTTACTCTTACGTTATATAGTAAGAAGTCATAGAATGCAATCTAGCAAAAGTATGGATTATTATATAATAAGTTTGTAAATAAAATAAAGGTTAGCCTTTTTCATAAAAAATATGATCATCAATAACGATTACTTCAACGTAAGAATCTGTCCAATATGGATCAACATAATTAGCGTGATACATAATAGCTTCTGAAATAGGACTATTATTTGCTCGAGCCCAATCAAGAAGTACAATCTGTGCCACAAGCCCAGCATCTTCCCAAGCACGTTGCTCTAGTTTAGTTTTACCTGGCTTATCGCTTTTACCGTCATGGGTCCAGCTGAATTGCTTATTTTGCCAAACTACTTTACAAACACTGTTAGGGTAAGACGTATCGGTCATTCGATTGAGAGTAACCCAAGCAACCGCAACTTGTCCCAACACACTCTGATTACGGGCTTCAAAATAAATATTTTGTTGTAAACAAAATACGTCATCAGAAGTAACATGCTTTAATCGTTGTTCAGCTCGTGCTTCATTCCACTGAAGTGACACTATTGCAGTTACAGTTATCAGTATCATCACATTAATAGATAATGCAAATATACCAAGTATAAGTTTCAAACGGCTCAACATACTACTCCAATATCTGCTAACATTTTTTGTGCTAAGTTTAAATTGTCACGATCATCGTGTTCCATCATTGCAATGAGTATCATTTCATGAAGTGTAACCGCTTGTTGGAATTCATCGTCATCAAGTGTGTCAAACCAAGTTAATAAATCTTCTTGATTATCAAGATCCCACATAATATCCAACAACTTTTTCTGTTGCTGTGTAATCCCTGGAATTGATATCATGACATTATGCTCAATATACCAGCCACTACAATTAAACTCATTGTAGTACTCAATGTATTAATAGCCCAATTATTAATTGCTTCCAACATTATACAGTTACCTCTTCTATTTTAAAGTCAATTTCTGGATAAAACTCTTGATAAAGGCAAACAAACTCAGCTGCATTGCCATAACAATCTTCTGTAGTTTCAACTTCATTCACAAAAGTTTTAACTTCACCAGTTGGTAGTGTAGTTGTTCCGTTTAAAATAATGTTAAACTTTGTCATTTCATCATCTCCGTTGGTTGCACTATCTATAGCAAATGGTGCAACCATTGTCAAACACTTTTTTCGTTTTACCAAATAAAATTTTGAATTTCTTGGTAGACGAAAGAAGAGTCACTGTTTACTAGCTCTAATTCAGCATCAGTAAGTTCTGTTCCATCTGCATGTTCAGCAGACGCGATATAAGCATCACAAAATTTTGGATAGTCTTTCATGTCGACATCCTCGACTTGGATGTTTTGTAGTGTATTAAAGTCCATTTTATTTCTCCATTTGTGTTTAAGATACGTAACGTATAGCACCAATGCATATTAGTGTCAAGTACTTTTTTACAATAAAATGAATAAATAGTAATGAGAGTACAGAGTAATAAGTTTTAAACAGAGGAGTTCGATCTAACACATGATAGATCCAGTAAGCGCCATTGGCATGGCGGCCGCCGCATATCGCGGAATTAAGTCAGCAATAGACACAGGAAAAGAACTGCACGATATGGCAGGCACACTTTCTCAGTGGTCAACTGCTATGAGTGATTTAGACTTTTCACACAAACAAGCACAAAATCCACCAATGTTCAAAAAACTGTTTGGTGCAAGTCAAATAGAGCAAAATGCTCTAGAAATTTGGGGACATAAACAAAAAGCAAAAGAAATGCGTGAAGAAATGAAAACGCACATCAGCTTTTATTACGGCCCGAGTGCTTGGGATGAAATTGTACGCATGGAAGGTCAAATGCGCAAGAAACGTGCAGCAGAAGTTTATGCAGCTGAAGAACGCAAACAAATGATTCTTGAATGGATAGTCGGAGGATCTATAGCAGCAGTAGGCGCAGGCGTATTAGCTGTTATTTTTTGGTTAATAGGTATGGGAACAGGGAAATGGTAATATGTGGTTATTAATGTGGTTTGTATTCATGGAAGATCAAGGTGTAAGGTATCATCATTTAGATACGTTTACAGCTGAAACACTGTGTACAGTAAACTTAAAAAAAGCATCAGTTATGGTAAACGACAAATCTGAAACAATAGAATGCGTTTATGTAGATATTAAAGGCTAAAAATATTTAATTTTTTACACTTAGCAATTAGTGTAGTACGCTTAATACCCAAGCACTTGCTTGCTTTTGTTTGATTTCCATTATGCTCCAATAATGCATCTTTTATTTTATCAATAATAAAATCATCAACATCATTGTCTAAACAATATTCTTCTGGTACAGGTAATGCTTCTGTCCAAGTCTCAAACAATTCAAAAAATGTATCTTGTTCTTCCATTTGTTGTGATTTCATAAAACTATTTATACATAGTTAACTGGTGTTAAAATTTTAACACCTGATCGATAAATACTGTAGTGAGAATATGTGCTAGATACATACAACTGGGGAAATTCATGAAGTTTTTTTTAAAGACCACCATCTTAGCGGCGTTACTGTGGATGATAGCATCGAGTGTATCAGCACAAGTGGCAAACGATGCTGATGGTAACTTTGATGATACAAGTTACGTAGAAACTGATAGTACAACTACTAGCACTAGCACTGTGAATAGTACAAATACTAATACAAATAATAACAATACAGTTATGAGTGGTGGAACAACTAACACAAATACTAATAATAATACAAATACCAATACGAATACAAACAACAACACCACAACGTATACTGGTACTAATACAAATACGAATAACAACACCAACACAAATACCAACAACAACACCACAACGTATACTGGTACTAATACAAATACGAACACTAATAATAATGTTTTAAGCGGTGGTACCAATAATACAAATACGAACACTAATAATAATGTTTTAAGCGGTGGCACGAACAATACTAATACGAACACAAGCACGAATACCAATACAAACAACAATACCAACAATACAACTGTTAATAGTACAGCAACTAATACTAATAACAATGTTATAAGTGGTGGTACGAACAATACGAACACTAACAATAATACCAACACGAATACAAGCACTGTTAATCAAACTGTAAACAGCACTAATAATAGTACTGTAGACCAAACTGTTAATAGTACTAGTAATAATACAAACACGAATAACAATACTAACACAAATACCAACACCAATACAAACAACAATACAAATAACAATACAAATGAAACTACTGTTGACAGTACTAGTGACAACACTAATACAAACAATAACAATAACAACAGCACTATTACACAAAAGATAGAAGCTCCTCCCCCGAGTGCTATTGCTCCTACAGTAAATGCTGGCGGCAATGACACTTGTACAACTAGTATTAGTGGTGCAGTGCAAACACAAATTGTAGGTATTGCAGGCGGAACACATGTAAGAGATATGAACTGTGAAGCTTTAAAACTTTCTAAGACATTATATAACATGGGCATGAAGGTCGCGGCAGTTAGCTTACTCTGTCAAGACGAACGGGTTTATCGTTCAATGGAAATGGCAGGAACACCTTGCCCATTCGATGGCTCAATAGGTCAAGAAGCAAAAGACAAATGGGCAGCTAATCCAGAAAAACAACCTGTAGCAGTGCAGACTGAAGAGGACAAAGAACGTGCAACTAACAACATGCTTAAAGGCGCTGGCGCTGGCATCTTGCTTCTTCTTTTACTCTAACGAAAGCCTAGCAGATCCTACACCAGCATCTAACTGTGCTGTAACAACTTACACAGGCACAGGCAGCGGCTCAGCAATGATATCAAACCGCGACGGCAGAAAATACCAAAACACAGAAAGCGATACATTAGAGTGTACAACACTTGACATGAATGGCAACGTAGGTTATATCGTTGATGAAACTATGAGCTACGACTCAGATGGTAATCCTGTAGCAGTATATTCTTCAACAGACGGTTCCTATACATTTTCCGCAGACACTCTTAGTAATAAAATTATTAAATCTACATTTGCTATTAATGAAGCACTACAGCAAGCTGGCCTTACAACACAATTTAGAGGCTTTGGTTACGAATGGGAAGTTAAGAAACCTGATGCTAGTAGTAACTTAATACTTACTGTTAAAATTTGGGGTCCTAGTAATAATGGCACCACAGGTCAAACACATGAAGGCGATTGGGAAGACGGATTAATATATAGTTCTGAATACAGCTATGCTAATCAATCTTTTGCAGACTGGACAGGCTTTGATGTAGATCATCCTCCACCAGGATTTTTTACAGTGGAAGATGACTGGTATGTAGAAATGACTATGGAAGGCAACGGCGAAGGCAGTGGTGTGCGTGGAATGAAAATGACATTCGCATATGCAATCAGAGAAGGAGCAGATCCATTTGATCCTAACTACGATTACGGTGCAGCTGATGACTTTGCGGCAGCTTGTAATTCAGACCCGTTAAGTTCAGATCAATGTCCGGGCTATCAACAAGCATATACTGACCAACAATGTTCGAACGATCCTCTTTACGATTCGAGTTGCAGTGGTTATGAACAAGCATACACAAACCAACAGTGTGCAAACGATCCATTGTATGATTCAAGTTGCAGTGGCTATGAACAGGCATATACTGATCAGCAGTGTTCACAAGATCCGTTATACGATTCAAGTTGTAGCGGATATCAACAAGCATATACTGATCAACAGTGTGCAAACGATCCATTGTATGACGAATCGTGTGCTGGATATCAACAAGCATACACACAACAACAGTGTTCAGCAGATCCGTTGTATGACTCAAGTTGTGACGGTTATGATGATGCATATCAACAGCAACAGTTTGATGAACAATGTAGAATGGATGCACAGAGTAGTAATATGTGTCCAGGATATATTGAACCAACTCCTGAGACTTATGATGATCCAAGTACACAGTCTAGTGACGGACAGGATGACGGGTCAGATGCAGGAAACCCTGAACCAGAAACATTTACAGGGACAAGCGATCCAGTAGATCAAAGCACCGGAATGGTAGATACTAATTCAGGAGTAGACATTCAAAACACAACAGGTATTGATGTTGAAGCAGCCACCGGTGTTGACCTAGAAGCAACTACTGGTATTGACATTGAAGAACAAACAGGACAACAAGATTTTAGTGAGCCGCCTGTTCCAGAAGAAACATACGAAGATCCTATTGTTGATATAAGCACAGGCGAAGATGTACAAGCAACTACAGGTGTTGATGTAGAACAGTCAACGGGTGTTGACGTAGAACAGTCAACAGGTGTAGTTGACACGCAAGAAGAATTTACAGAGCCTGTAGAAATATTTACAGATCCTGTAGAAGAATTTACTGAAGTAGAAACGTTTACAGAGACAGTTGAAGCGTTTGAAGAGTCAATTGTAGAAGAGCCAATTGTAGAGGAAACAGAAGCTACAGTTGAAGAAACTATAGAAGAAGTTATTGAAGAAGAATTAGTAGAAGAAACTATTGAGGAAATTACAGAAGAAGTAATTGAAGAAGAAGTAATTGAAGAAGAAACAGTAGAATCTCCAATTGCAACTGTTGCAAAACGATCAAGTGTAAAAACTAGAGCACTTAATATTGCAAGTACCACAACTAAAGCAGCAGAACAAGTGGCGTCAACACAAGCACAACAGAGTACACAATCTAGCACAGGTGGATATAGTGCAGGCAACAGTGCAAATAGTACAGCACAGAATACTGGAAGTACTGAAAATAGTAATACAGGAAATGCAGGTTCAAGTGCTAACAATAGTGGCGCTAGTCAAGATACAGGACAAGATACAGGACAAAGTAGTAGCGACTTTGCTAACAATAACGGAGGAGGGTCAACAAGCGAAGGAGGGTCAACAGGATCACAAACATCATTCACAACAGGTAGTAATAGTTCTATGCAAAACTTTAGCACAGGACAAACAACACTACAACAGGGAGACAGCGGCATCGCTGCTCTCAATTCTGGAACATCTACAGAAATGCTTGCAGGCACAGGGGTTTCTACAGTAGATGTTACAGGCGCAGCTGATTACGGACAAACTCAGGAGTCAACATATTCCTTTGGCGGCAATATAGATGCAACTGTAGCAGCGGAGATATCAAGTATAATTGCAGCAGAAATAAACGCATTTATAATTGATATGACAAAGCGAGCATTAGAAGAAGCAAATGAAATGGGAGAACCGTTAGACGAAGTTAGTCCAGAAGATTTGTTAGAACAACAGCAACTAGAAGACGATCTAGTTGAAAAAGCACTAGCAGGTGATGACAGTGAAGATGCACAGGCAGCACTACTAGGGTACAATCCTAGCTTCCGTCAATACATACAGCCGCAAATGCCAACTAATAACGATTGGTATAGTTCTGAAGGGATATACACTGACCAGAAGGTTTGGGATAACCCTAGTGCTAGATTTTTTAATGGTGCAAGTGATGAACTACATAAAAAAATGGTAAGGGAACAATACAATGATTGAATGTCTAATTAGTTTAGGATTGAGTATGCATGTGGGGTTTGAATATGATTATAACCAAATACATCCAAATTTTAGATGTACACAAGAACAAATATTTGCTGGAGTGTTTTTAAACAGCGAAAATAAAGTAAGTATATACACTGGGGTAAATATTTTTGAAAATATAGAAGTAGGAATGATTACTGGCTATACTGATTACAAAATTACGCCAATGATAAGATGGAAGAAAGACAATTGGTTTGTTATGCCTGGGATTGAAAATGGCAGACAAGTAGGAATTGTTTTTGGATTAGAAATACCAATAGGAGATTAAATATGGCCGAAGTAGAAGTAGGTGGAGTAAAATTTACAGGTGGCAAGATGTTTGCTGTTATAACTGCACTCAGCACATTGGGTGGAGTTGCATGGGGTGGGTTTGAATTTTATAACGATTATAGAAATATGAAAGAACAGATACAAGAATATGTTGCTCCAGATCTTAGTGGATTGCAGGAGCAACTAAGTGTGTTAAATTCTCAATTAGAAAGAGTTGAACAAACAAATGCAACTAAGTTAATTGCAATTGATGATTCAGTAATTAAGGCTCTGGACTATACAAGAGATATTAGAAACCAACTTAAAGCTGACATACAAAGTCTAGAAGCGGCAACTGATAGTACTGAATTGAGAGTTAAGAAAACAGAAGATAATATTGAGAACCAATTAGAAGCAAGTGAATCCAGACTTAAAGCAACACAACAAGAAATTAATAATACATTAGAAATTATTAGAACACAAATGGATGTCATTAGAGTTGAGACTAGTGCAACACTACGTGAAATTGAAAATACTGTTAGAGAGTCAGAAAAAGATGTTAGGGATAATATGCGTGAAACCGAAGAACGTATTGATAAGGAAATGAGTAAATTAGATAGCAAGGTTAATGAAAGAATAGACGAAGCACTTGATAATCCTCTCAATGATATGAATAAATAACTACATACATAATAAACTTATTATAGGAGAAGATTTATGAGCGAAGATAAAGTCGAGTTGAGTAAACAGGAAAAAGCGGAGGCATTTGTAGCAGGGGCTGATGTAGAAGCACATGCTGAAGCTGGAGCAAGTGCAAGTGCTGAAGTAACTGATTCAAGTGTTGCGGCAACTGCTGAAGCACATGCCGAAACTGGAGCAAGTGCAAGTAGAACAGATACTGTTGGTGATGTTGAAATTACAAACGAAGCACATGTTGGTGCAGAAGTACATGCAACCGCAGAAGCACAAGCTGGTGTAGATGATAGAAATGCATATGCTGATATTGGTGCCGAAACTGGTGCCAGTGTTGAAGCTGGCACAAGTACTAGTGCAGACGTAGGTGATGTGACTATTACTAATGAGTCATCAGCAACCGCTTTTGCAGAAGCTGATGCAGGTGCCCATGCACAGGCTGGAATGGATGGTATTTCTGGTGAGGCTGGTGCTCATGCTGGTGTTGGTGTAGGGGTTGAAAACTCAACTAGTGCATATGATGACGCAGGGAATGGCGGAAGCATTGGGGCTGGTGTAAGTATTGGTGCTCAAGTAGGTGCTGATGTTGGTGGTGGTGCAACAATGGAAGATGGTGTTGCAACTATCGGTGTTAGTGGAGAAGTTGAATTACTTGCAGGTGTTGAAATTGATGCTAGTGTTAGTGTGGATACAAAACCAGCAGTAGAGGCAGTCACCCAAACCTCAAAGGCAGTTGCAGAAGCATCACATCAAGCAGCATATGACACTGCTAAATTAGCAAAAGAACAAGCAGATGCGGCTGCGGAAGCCGCACAAGTAGAAGCAGATCGTGCCGCTGCTATGATAAAGCAACAACAAAAAGAAGCCGAGGCGGCTGCTAGAGAAGCAGCTGAAGCTCTTGCACGTCATAATAGAGAATTACAAGCAGAAGCAAAACGTGTTGCAGCCGAGGCTGAATCTCAACGCCGAGCTGCTCAGAAAGCAGCACAGGTTGCAGCTCAACAGGCAGCAGAACAAGCGGCTGCGGCACAACGTGCGGCGGAACAAGAAGCTAAACGTGTTGCAGCAGAAGCTCAAAGACAAGCAGATGCCGCAGCTAAAGCAGCAAGGGATGCAGAAAATGCAGTAAAACATGCAGCTAAGAAACTTAAATTTTGGTAATTAGCAATAAATACTCCTGAGAGAAGACAAAGGAGAACTCGATGGCGGCAGCGAAAAAAGCTAAAACACTAGAATCATCATCTAAATATAACCAATTAGATGCTGATGGCGATGGTATTATTACAGACGATGAAATGGCACAGGCTGAGGCAATTATGGAACTTGAATTTCGTAAAGTAACAATGGAGAATGAAGATAAAAAGCAAGATGCACAGCGTAACATGGCATGGTTTGCACTAGCTGGAATGTTGTTGTATCCATTTGCGGTTGTTATTGGTGTAGCACTAAACTTAGTGCAAGCAAGTGAAATTTTAGGAGATATGGCGAGTGTGTATTTTGTATCAGTTGCTGCTATTGTTGCTGCATTTTATGGATCACAGGCGTACACCGCTAAAGCAGTATCTAAACCAGTAGCCAAAAAAGCCGCAAAGGATGACGATTGGTAGGTTACAATTGAGCTAGCTCAATTAATGTAGCACTAAGATTAATTTCAGGATCCGCAACTTGTGTATGTTTAACCATACTGTTGCGGATCACCACAATCGCTTCGTCATGTTTATCATCAGTATCACCAAAAAAGTTAACATTACGATAAAGCCAACGATACATATCCTCATACTCATCTTGTCTAGCATTTGCAACAATAAGTTTACGTGCTTCAGAAATCTTACCTGACTTAAACAAATCTACCATAGTAATGCGCCAACCAGTATCTTGTTCAGATACATCACCAATGTTTAGTATATTATCAACAACTGCCATCTGTACATTATTAATAGTTTTACGCATATCTGGATATGTTGCTCTTACAAAACTATCAAGTGTTTCAATTTCAAATTGTACTTTATTTTCAACAAGTATTTCTGCAATACGTACTGTAAAGTCTGTTTCATCCAAACTAGTAATATGAAACCCTTGGCATCTACTATGAATAGCTGGAATAATCTTGTTGGGATAATTGCATGTGAGAATAAAACGTGCTGTTGAATGGTATTCTTCCATTACTCCACGTAATGCTGCCTGTGCTTGGTGTGACAGATAATCAGCTTCATCAAGCAACACAACCTTAAAGTCACCCCAAGGCATGGTTTGTATAAAATTGATAATCGATTCTCTAACATCATCAACACTATTTGTGCGACTTGCGTTAATAACAAGCACATCAGCAGGCTGTACGTCCAAGTCATTAATAAGCACTTTTGCTAATGTTGTTTTACCTGTGCCAGCACTGCCACTAAACAATAGATGTGGTATTCCCCCATCTGCAATCCAGCTCTTTACTTGATTTTTTTGTGCATTATCTTTAAATACATAATCTTCAACTGTATCGGGGCGATACTTTTCTACCCAAATGTCTTTCATATTATAGCCTTAAATTTTTAGAATTTTGTAATAGTTTAAGATTTAAAACAAAGTTTTCAACTAACAGTTTAACAATGACTGCTTTATTTGTCAATGGACAATTATCCATATCAAGCACATGCATTGCCATTAGTTTAAATGCCGTATGCTCGTCAATAGCTAGTTCGCCCCAATCAATTTGGTCACGTTTGTCAATTTCCAAAGCTAAATCAGCGAGCTGTTCGGCAGTTATCATTTAATAAATCTCGTCCACACTTCCGTGATATACTCCCATAATATCTTTGGGATCGATTCCGTATAACTTTTTACCTTCAGGATGATCTATATCAAATCCACGAGTCCAACGTCCGTGCGCTACACAAATAATATCACCTTCTTTGATGTCATTTGTTACTATGTTGTCGTCACCTACACTATGAACAATAAAGTACCTGCTTTTAATTCCTCTAGTTTTTCCGTCATCGTCTAAAACAATAACCCCGCCTTTTGTTGTTGATTCTCCTGGCTTGTTAACAAAAAATCCTAACACACTATGTCTAATTGCTCTAATATTTTTCATCGTTTACTCCTTAATTAATTCTTCTAATATTTCTAAACATGCACTGCTATTATCAGGCGCACCTTCGTTAATAGCCATTTTAACACATTCTCTAGTAAAGTCTAATGGAAAACGTACACCGTCTCTATCCATGCCTGTATTAATCAAATACACATTACAGTCGTTGGCATGTACTTTTTGTATTAATAAATCACTATACTCTTTTACTGCTCTTGGCATAAATGGCGAACCATAGCAAGGTGAGAACAAAGGTTTAATTTCATCTGTTCCTGCTTCTGTACCTGGCATTTGACTGGTATATCCTGTTTCAAAGAAACGTCTAATAGTTCCGTTTGTAATTTTACTTACTGGTGGAAATACACCTTTAGCATCCATTGTTAAAAAGAAAATATTAGTTGGATGGTCGAACATTTTTGATGTGTGATATGCATTTTCTACACAGTCAATTGGATAACTTAGTCTAGCATTTGACACACCTGGGTTTTCTACAACCAATGTATCACGTTCACGGGCAAGTTCTACTGCATTAAAAATAGTTGGATGCGTTTCTGGTGTAAGGCCTTCTGACTTTGCATAGCATCCTGTTTCAATCATTTGAATGCCGTCTTGTTCCCATGCAACTTCGTCATCACTAATAAGCTGATAATCAGGATCACTACTAAGTGTTGTTTTGCCTGTGCCACTAAGTCCAAACATTAAGTTTGTTGTATCATTGTAGGTAAATGCACTACAATGCATAGGAAGTGAGCCACTGTCGGGTAACATAAAACTAATAATACCAAACACACCTTTTTTAATCTCACCTAAGAAAGTAGTGCCTGCAATAAGCATCACTTGTTCATTTAAGTGTACATGTATCTTGGGCTCAGTAACTACTAGGTCTGTGTTATGTAGTATTGTCCAGTCAGCTGTGTGTTCTAATCCGTTTTCCTCTACAGTAAACATGTTGCGTACAAACTGTGCATGTCTGTCATCATTTGTTTCTACTCTAAAGCATATTCCACATGTATAAAACACAAGATTATGATTATATTCTAGTTCATACATTTCGTTATGAAAGTCTTTGAAGTCTTGTTCTTTACCAATTTTATTATACTTAGGCCTCGACATGTCTAAGTATTTTGTTTTATGTCCAAAGAAGTATTTGTTCTCAGGACTGCGACCAGTTGGACTGGTGGTTATGCTAATGTTGGTCATTATTCCTCATCTAATGATATTTCTAAAGTTTCGATGCTTCCGTCATCGAATTCAATTTCGACATACTTTGTTCCGTCTTGTCTAGTTCTAGTAATTTTACTTACGGGTTCTGGAATATTTTCTTGTTCAAATTCTTCATCTAAATCAGGCATAGTTGGTGTTTCTACTTCTGGTTCAGGCTGTGGGGTAGTCTTTTGTACAATTGGCTTTGTATCACTAATGGGTTGTTGTTGCGGTGGCTCTACCATATTTTGATGAGCTACTGCAATATCTTCTACTTTAACTTTAACACTACCGTCATTATTAAGACGGTCACCACGAGCATTCATAAGAACATTACTCACTGCTCTAGTTTGTTCATGCTTCATAGCCATACTAGCCATGTCAATAATTCTGCCACGGGCTGTTTTAACTCCTCTACTCATCTTAAAAACTCCTTATAGTCTAAATCGTATTTAATACTATCAACTTTATGTACACCAATTAAATACAAGATATAGCTTGAAACGCTACTTCCTCTGCCAACACCCCACAAGATATTGTTACTTTTTAATTCAGCTACCATATATACTAGAAACTTTAGTACAGGAAACATATCACGCTTTTTAAATTCTTCAAGTTCCTCAACGCATCTGTCATAATTTTCTCTAGGACTTAGTCCTAGTATATAATCCACGATGTTTAGTTGTTTAAATTCTTCTGGTATCCACCAATTGTCAGCATTTTTATAACTATACTTATCCTCACCATTTCTACTAGGATTAGATACTTCAATTTCATCACCAAATTTAAATAAGGTACTAAAATGATTAAATTGGTCAATAATTTCAGGGTTATAAGTTATAACCTTTTCAAAGGTTTTTCCTTCTAGCATTGCTTCCACTAGATCATTTTCCTTAACAACAATTTCATTATAGTTATTCAATTTCATCCTATATTTAACACATCTTCATCAGGGTCTTTACCATCGTCTTGTGCTTTGCGTAAATCATCACTTGCTAATTCAGATCTCATATGTATCTGCAAATAATCTATCATATTCTGAATTTGATCTACAACATCCTGTGACATACCAGTCTGGTATGCTATACTATGTTTTTTTCGAAGTTCTAATAATTTCTCTGTTAGTTGATCTTGTGACATTCCTGTATAATCTGTAAACATGTTTAAATATAACACTATGACATAAATTTGTCAAGTATCATCCTTTCGTATGCTATTGTTATAGTTGATTGCTTCTTGTAAGATAGATAAATTATATCCATTCTTTTTAGCTGTAGTTACTAAAGCAAATGTATCTTTAGGAAAACAATGTCCACCAAATCCACGTTCTGATGTTACTTGTGTATGGCTTTTGCCAATTCTTTCATCTGCTCCAATATATTCTGATACTATTTTATAATCAATATTAGTTACTTTACACAAATCAGATATCTGATTAAAGAATGCAACTTTAGTTGCTAAGAAACTGTTGCGGAAGTATTTTATAAGAATAAGCTCTTCAGGTTTAAAAATATTAACGTTAACATCCATGGCACCTGTAAACAGGTTTGCCCAAAACGTAACATCGTCACCACCCATCATTATTTCTTTAGTATTTGCGAAATCTTGTAATGCAGTATCTGCACGAAGAAATTCTGGACTAAATGTAAAATTGTTGTTTGGAAACATATGTTTTAGTGTTTGCCAACCTTCTAAACTAATTGTACTTTTAATCAGTATTGGAACATTAGGTGCAAGTCTAACCACATCATATACATTGTCCATATGACAGCCGCCATGTGAACCTTGTGGTGTACTCACACATATAATTACTGCATCAGGTTGATTAAAATTCTTATACTTTAATGCTGGGTCATATATTTCAATATCATGGTGAGATTTTAAAACATTATGGTGTGCTTTACCAACAAATCCATAACCTGCTATTCCAATTTTCATTCATATTCCTACTAGTATTAACAACTTTTATTATACGCTATAATAACCGTAAGTCAAGAAAAAAGGCCCTATTAAAGAGCCTTTTTAGTCTATGTTTATTAATTATAATCCGTTAGGTACAATAATATAATGGATCATCAGCACTAGTGCAACACTTGCACCTAGGCCTACCATCATCTTACCAAAGTCCTTTGCTACCAATGGGAATACAGACTTAGTTTTCTTCTTACCAAAGTATGTCGCCATAGCCAACTCACGTCCTGCTAACAAGCCTACAAACACCCAAGTAGTACTCATAGGAATGTCATTCAACTCTTTGAAGAAGTAAAGACACAACCAATAGAACAAGTCAATCAATGTTGCTGATCGAACATATCTTGTGTTATGTTTTTCTAAAACAATCTGTTGAATCTTACCACCACGCTCTCTGAACATAAAGAATAGACCAGCAACAAATACTACGCTGATCATTAACATTAGATCAACTGGAATGACTCTTGGAAGGAACACAGCTATGTTAGCCATATCATGTGACAACCAAGTCCACCATAAGCCACCTGTGGCTACCCATTGTGCGATGCGCCAGAACTTCTTATTGCTTTCAGTGACTGGAGCAGTTTCATCATACCAGCGTCCAAAGTACTTGTGTATTGCAAACCATACTACATATGCAAAACCCGCCGCAACGCCGTAGCCCATGATTGATTTCATCAGCATCTTCTCTAGTACAAAGGTACTTGCGAATACACTTAGCACCAAGAAACTTGTGCTAACTGGTACACCCATCCTTGTAAGTGCTACAAGAATAGCAGGTGCGGCTGCGTGATACCATTGTACTTCTTGCCACGGTATTTTGTTTAGTCTTCCGTAACTGATGTCCCCACCATTTACTGTCCAACCGTACCATAAGGTTGCAAGTAACACTGCACTTGCGGCTCCCCATAATACTTTGTAGTTGAATCGCTCATTGTTTGATGCCATCCAAGTACCGAGCGTTTGTACTGAATCGTTTGCTATAACTGCATAGGCAGCTAATAAGAAGCCAAGTAGGCTCCATAAAGTGAGTGCGTCCATAATAATCTCCTTTGCTTGACGGCTTTACCCCGTCGCTCACAAATATAATACTTTTGTATTACAAAAATTATTTATTACTCAACAAACTGTGCTAGTTGTGGTGCTTTCCAACCTTCTGGCTTTAGTACTTTTCCGTCTTCACGTTTGCGTACTTTGCCTGTGTCTGGATCAATCTTAGCAAAGTTTGTGTCCATTACTTCTTTCCAGGCCGCTTCGCCATCCCAACCTGCGGCACGAATAGCACCCATAGTAACAACAAGAATATCAATTAGTGCATCTAGTTGTTCTACTTTATCATTTGCAGCAACAGCTTCTAATAGCTCATCCATTTCTTCATCTACAAGACTTAGATACATCTTGTAATTTGCTTCACTGGGTGGTTGGTCACATGCTGTGCCAAATGTTTCAATATCTTTAAATGGGTTTGTCATTTATATTCTTTCTTTTAAATTATCTAGCCACCATTGACTAGTTGGTGTTAATGGATTTTTTTCTTTCTCATATATTTCAGATGGAGTACTAATACTTGTACATATTTCATCTATTTTAACATCACCAAATCCTGGGGTTGTTATTAATGTAATGCCACAATTACGTTCGTCTGTTCCGTATGGATAGTCGCTAATATCATAACTTCCATTATTATGTATGCGTAGATCTGCAATAAATTCTCTACATCCATCTATTACTGCGGTATCATGAAATACTATTATACCTTGTGGATTCATATGCGTCCATACATTAAAGAAATCATTTTTAATTCCTTCATAACTATGACAGCCATCTATAAATGCAAAATCAATACCAAGTGTAAAACGACTAGTAAGTTCTTTCCTAAATGTGTCTTGATCTTTTTGTGTGTCTAATTTGACAAGTGAATAACGATCTCCAATATGTTTTAATTTTTCATCGACGTGTTCAAATGATCCCATTTGTGAAAATTGACCACTTACGCCATGTGTATCCCAAATATCAAATCCTGTATACCAAGATTCAATATCTGTATCTTGTGTGTTTTCATTTAATGCACTGTATATTGCATTAGCCATACGTCCTTCAGCAACTCCTATTTCTATTGCTATTCTAGGACGTTGTAGTTTAATTAAGCCGTGTATAAAAGACCATTCTTGTTTAGTACTCATTTTACTTCTAAATCTATAAACTGCCCTTGAGTTTCTCCTGGGCTTACAGTTTTACCGCTTCGGTCGTAGCGAGTAGCAGCTTGATCTCTTAGTTGTTGAATCTCTAACATTCGTTCTTCAACTTTCCTAGTTTGATCTAATTTTAGATCTGCTCGTGTAGCTGCTTCTATAACTCGAATACGTTCTTTTTCCATCGGCGGTTTAATGTGTTCGCTGTTAGGATATACATTAGGGTGTCCGTATTGACTTGCTTGTATCGCTTGTTTAATTTCAGTCATACATGATTTCCTTTTAACTTTCATTTCCTGAATTCGCTGCTTTATAAATATTGGTTATATTTTTTGTAATAGCAACATCAAAATATTCTTCGCTGTCAGTATAATAAAGATGTTCACTAAGTGCTCTACTAAAACTTGCTGTCATATTGCTATTTTTTGAAAGTCTCTCACATGCTTCTTTATTATCGTATCCGCCAGATAACCCTACTAGTTTGTGTACTTTAGGAGACTTGGATGTATGTAAATACTGGTTAGACTCTTCAGGAAGTGTTAATTTAAGAATACACATTCCAGTATACTTTTCTAAAAATGCTCTAAGTCTAGCGTCTAATAATTTTTCTAATAGATCTTTTTTTGGATGATCAATTGGAATTTCAGGTTCAATAATTGGCATTAGTCCTGCCTTGTAGATAGTAGTAGCAAGTGTAAATTGTTGCTCTAACACCTTATCCAATATTTCTGTAGTTTTTACAATACTACGCATCTTTGTTCCAATGCATCCATAGTTTTTAGCATATGAAATCATCTGTTTTACTGGAAACTGTTTAAGTGTTCCGTCTTCATTGCATCCACTATCTATTTTAAGATATGTTTTAATACCCTTTCTTTCTAGTACGTTAACAATTCCCCGATCAACACTATCTTTATATACAATAGCCGCCTGAATGTAACTACTATTAAAATTATGATTGTTAATCATGCGCAATCTCATATCATGCACAAGATCCATTTTATTTTCTTCAGTATATTCTTGTCCGTAGCGTTCTAGTACGCCACCTGTTGAACCACCACTGTGATCCATTGCTGCGATAAATGTCATATCTTTCCATTTACTCCTATGTTTATTCATTGATGATAAATGTCTACCCACTGCCATCTAATTGTTTTCCGTTATTTCACTAACTTCATAGTCTTCCATTACTTCGTTAGTTTGACTTTCAGCAATTGCACAAGCCTGTTCTAGACTGTCTGCATTGTATTCTAATATCTTTCCAATACGTACACTGTTTACTTCTGGAAATCCTAAATATTTTAGTGCATGGGTAACAGCATTTCCTGCATTATCTAGTATACCCAATTTTAATGTTATTACTGCTTTGTACATATTTGGTAACCTAACTTGCCTACAATCTTCTTTCTCTAAGCCGTATACTGTTCCATGACAGCCGGCGCATCGTACTGAAAATGCGCTACTAGGTAACTCCATTACAAGTTCTCTGTTGCGACATATGCAGTTCATAGTTTAGCTATATGTGCGGCATTATCAGCCATGCGACATGAAAACCCCCATTCATTATCATACCATCCTAACACACGAACCATCCTTTTGTCTACTACTTTTGTTTGGTCGGCTGCAACAATACAGCTTTCACTAGTATGGTTATAATCTATACTAACTAATGGTGCAATTTCATATCCAAGTACTCCGTTCATATCATTCACACTTGCATTGTATAATGCCGTATTAATATCATCAACTGAAGTATCTGTATCACTTTCAAAAGTAAAATCAACACAACTTACATTTGCGGTTGGTACTCTAATTGCACTGCCTGTTAATTTTCCTTCTAATTCGGGAATAATTAATCCTATGTTTTTTGTTGCACCTGTGCTGGTGGGTATCATACTCATGCCTGCTGTTCTAGCACGATAGGGATCTTTATGTCGTCGGTCAACTGTACTTTGGTCACCAGTGTAACTGTGTACTGTTGTCATTATTCCCCTTTTAATCCCAAACTCTTGATGCAATATCTTTGCCATTGGCCCAAGACAATTTGTTGTGCAACTTGCATTGCTGATAATTTTGTCACTACTGGTGGCTTCTTCATGGTTAACTCCATATACAATTGTTTTGTCTACATTCTTAGCAGGCGCACTAATAAGAACTTTCTTTGCTCCGTTCTCAATGTGTACTTTTGATACTTCTCCATCGTTAAATGCGCCTGTACATTCCAGTACAACATCAACACCGGACCAATCTATCATTTCTATGTCCCTAGTATGACTCCATTTTAGCTTGTCGCTTAGTTGTCCGGCCCAACGACCGTGAATACTATCGTAATGTAACAAATGGATATTAGATTCAACATCACCACTTGCGTTTATTTTTACTAGAGTCAGATCATCTCTCTCGTCAAGTATATGACGAGCTACGCACCGACCTATTCTTCCAAATCCATTAATGCCTACTTTAACTGTCATTGAAATAGACTTGAGACTGATTCTTCATTAGTGATGCGTCTAATAGCTTCACCAAATAGTTTGCTTACTGTTACAGTTCTAATCTTTTTGGTTTTTCCAGTATATTGAATTGTATCACTAATAACAAGTTCTTCCAATACACTTTTTTGAATCTTTTCACTAGCTGTACCACTTAACACCCCATGTGTAATATAAGCACGAACACTTAATGCACCTGCATCTATAATTGCTTGAGCTGCATTACATAACGTTCCTCCGCTGTCTACGATATCATCTACTAAAATTGCGTGTTTGTTTTTTACCTCCCCAATTAAATTCATTACTTCAGATTTTCCTGCTTCTGGACGAACCTTGTCTACGATAGCAATATCACCAGCAAATGTATCAGCAAATTTACGAGCTCTCACAACACCACCTGCGTCTGGAGATACAAATACTGTCCCTTCACTTACATTAATATGTTGTTCAATGTCTTTAGCAAATACTACACGGCTTGTTAAATCATCTACTGGAATATCAAAAAATCCTTGTATCTGTCCTGCATGTAGATCCATTGTAAGGACTCTATCTGCACCTGCTGTTGTTAGTAAATCTGCTACTAGTTTTGCAGTAATAGGTGTACGACTTGCACTTTTACGATCTTGTCTCGCATAACCAAAATAAGGAATAACTGCGGTAATTCTTTTTGCACTTGATCGTTTTGCAGTGTCTATCATAATTAATAATTCCATTAAGTTATCATTAACTGGAGTACAAGTGCTTTGAATTAAAAATAAATCTTTTCCACGGATATTTTCAAGTACTTCTGTACATATTTCTCCGTCTGCAAATTGTTTAATATTGGATGGTACCAAATCGGTAAAACAGTGGGTGGCTACATTAGTAGCAAAAGGTAAATTACTATTACCGCTCAAGATTTTTACAGTCATTATTTCCTCTTATGGTTAAACGTTAAAACTTTCGCCACAGCCACATGAAGCTGTCGCGTTTGGATTTTTGACAACTAGATAGTTGCCGCCAAGTTCTCTTATATAATCAACTGTACAACCGAAAACAAACATTTCGCTCATTGGATCAAGTTCTAGAATATCGTCTATTACTTTTCCTTCTGGCTCATCTGTAAAGTCCCAATCATACTTAAATCCACTACAGCCGCCGCCTTGAACTGCCAACCTTACATATTGCTTTTTGTTTTGTAGCAACATTTCTTGCAAGTAACTTTTAGCTGATTCGGTAACTGTTAATGGTATCTGCATTTTACTTCTCTATTGGTTCTGGTATAATGCCACGCTCTGTTAGCATTGCTCTGTTATTTAAGTGTGCTTGTGCAATATCATCTTTTGACTGTCCATGATATGCTGTTGCATGTCCTTCAGTAATCATCTTAGCATTAATGTCTACTCCGTCTACTAGTACTGTTCCTAATATACGTCCGAACTTACCTTTTTCATTGTCTACTACAGTTTGCACAATAATTTCTTCGCCTTTAATGTTTTCATATAACCAGTCTTTTGCAAGTAATCCGTATGCTTTTTCTTCTAAATCTCGTGTACGGCTCTCCGGAGTATCTATACCCAACATCCTAACTCTTCCTGCTAGTAATACGTCGAATCCTAAATCTAGTATACAGTCAAATGTGTCACCGTCAACCACTCTTGTTACTTGTTTAACCCGAAAGTTATATAATTCAATTTCTTTACTCATTGTGTACTCCTCTATGGAGTATTTATGAGCAACTCATGCTTTCCTTAATTTGTTCAATAGCCCTAATAGGATCGTCACTTTCAGTAATAGTTCTACCAATAACCAAATAGTCAGCGCCCATGTTATATGCTTCTTGGGCCGTAACTGCTCTCACTTGTCCTTTATTGCTTCCAATGCCAGGACAGACTGTTATCATATCTTGTGCTAAGGGCTTTACTATTGCTAAGTCTGCAGGGCTACATATCATACCACTAAAACCGTGCTTTTGTACTCGTTCGATGTTGTCTCTCCACATTGCGTCTACACCTTTAGGCAAATAGTGCAATATGTTTAACAAGTCACTGCCGCTCCAACTGGTGAGATATGTAACGCCCAGTAGTTTAATTTGATTTGAAAATTGTTTAAGTTCTTCAAATACTGCTTCATTATTGTGTGTGCATATAGTTGTCATTGTAGCGCCCTTGTCTACAATTTTCTGTACAACTTGCTTTACAGTATTTGGTGTGTCCCATAGTTTACAGTCAACAAATAGTTCTTTACCTTCTGTATAATCTTTAATGTAAACACTTTGACTCCACAGTGTGTGATTAGTTTTAAATCCGTCTACATGGTGTCTTAATTTTGCCGCCATTTCTAATGCATCTAATGGATTAGTATAATCTAATGCGACAATAATTTTACTCAACTGCCTTCTCCTGGATTTTTACTGAACAAATGTAGTTTTGATTTTAATGGATCCCATGTACCACCTTTGGGACCATAGTATTTGTGGTCAGGTAGTGGTTCTCTTTTTTCAGTAATTACTGGCCATATATCAGCATATCTTTGATTAATTTCAACCCATCCTTCAGATTCTGGTGCAGTATCTGGAAATATTGCACCCTCTGGGCATTCTGGCTCACATACCCCACAGTCGATACATTCAACTGGATTAATTACAAGAGTGTTTTCGCCTTCGTAAAAGCAGTCTACAGGACAAACCTCTACACAATCTGTATGCTTACACAAAATACAAGCATCGTTAACAATATACGTCAATTAAGTTTAATCCTTACTTGCTTCTGCTAAAAACTGATTTATAATATCAACTTTTTTATTTCTTTGATCTATTTCTATTCCCAATTCATCTGTAGCTAGATCAATTAGCTGTTTTTTATTTAACTTATTTAAGCTACGTACAGTATGTTTGTTAGATTCGTTAGTAATTTTTTCTCTTGGACTAATAACCAATGCGTTAGTAGCCGTGGCATTTTTAAATACATTAACTACTTCATCCATTGCTTCTTTTTGATTAGATTCTGTTGAATTATAACCAAAGAGTTTGTTAATCCATTTCATAATATTTTTCCTTTATATATCGCCCATGTATACGCCAGTTTCATTACCAACAGTACATTCTACAGATGCAATCCAACAACGATTATCAGTATTTCTTTTAATATAGATGCTTCCATAACTCAGAACTTCTTTTGCAAACGCATGTACACCAGTGCCGTCTACTTCAAAAAGTTTTAGCAGGTCTAACTTTTCCATATTTCGAAACTCGTCAAGATAAGGATCTGCTATGTCTACTATTACAGTGTTACGCCATCTGGTGAATAACCAGTCTTCCAACCAGTTAAAACTGCTTATAACTTCAAGATTTTCATCAACATCATGGCATGCAATTGTAATTTTAAAGTTTAAAGTGTGACCAGTTAGGTGTCTTTTTGGATTTTCAGTTTCCATATTTTCGAATACTCGAAATGCAACTGACAAATTATACTCATCACCATAAGTTTTAACTTGAAAATGTGGCATTATTTCTCCATTTCATAAATTGCTGAGTTTGCGCCGTGTTCACTACATTCAGCACTCACACAATAACAACGATTGTCTGTGGCTTCACGTATTAATTTATCTGCAAATTTACATGCGTGTTCTGCAAACTTTTCTGCACCAACTCCATCTAGAACCGTAACTTCACATAACCCCATACTCTCAAGTTCAGAAAACTTATATAAGTATGGATCTTCACGATCAATTACTGTCTTGTGATCAAATGTATCTTCCAACCACTTCTTGAGTGGCTTCAATCCACCGAAGTCAACAGCCCAGTTTTTGTTATCTAGTTCGTCGCATCCAAACGTAAACTTGAATGCCAAACTATATCCATGTAAAAACTTGCAATGTGAATGATCTGCATGTGGTTGACGGAATACTGCACTTAGTCCAATGTTGTGTCCGTATGTTTTTGTGCTATAATAAGCCATAATTTCTCCTTATGATGTGTTAGGAGCGGAGTCTTTATAGTGGGTCGATCCTTTTTTAGTCCACTGTACTATATTTATTGCTGTACACATAGTAGTTTTTGATGTGCTATTTGAATTGCTTTTGCTTGATAGTAACTATCAGCAAGTGCATTATGTAAATCTTGTTGCATAGTTTTACGTGGATCACTTGGCAATATACTGATAAATGTTCTTGCATCTTTTACTTGCCAGAAGTTATAAGGAATTGGAATACCTTTTGATCGGTACATATCTTCAATAATAGTTAAATCAAATCCATATCCCCACCCCCAGATTGTATCAGCACCAACAAGCCATTTACTAAGAGCAGTTAACATTGCCTCCATACTAACTCGGTCACCATTATCACCAAATGCTTCTTCTTTTACTTTGGGATCTTGTTTACCCCACCATTCAATTGTTGAGTCGGTAACTGTTCGACCAAGAGCGTCTTGTTCGTCAATATCTAATTTATAGTAAAACTCGTCATATGGTTCATTATCGTTATTCGGATTAAACTTAACACCGCCAACTGTCAGCACTGTACAGTGTGGGTCGGTTGCCAATGTTTCTAAATCAATCATTGCGTGAATTGGCATTTTTCCTCCAGTTTTCATATTGTATCCATAGTATACAATGTATTGCTAAAGAAAGCAAGTTAAAAGATAACAAACTTATCCAAAGATTAAAGGCAAAGAATATGCAAACTGGATAGTCCCACCATTTCATTATCGTCTCATACTCGCAATATCTTTTGCATCTTCTTTTTTATCGGCGAAGATAGGAACCATATTTGATTTATGCATCGTGGCAATACCAAGTAACTGTCTCTCTCCACTGTATGTCATACTTTCTTTAGCAGGACCATGTCCAGCAATCTGATTACTAAGCTCTACTTCTTGTGTAGTACTGTAATCAGGTATTTCGTTAGTGTGTTTGGTTTTAGATTTACCCACGCCCATTTTAGCTAACCATTTTTCATGCTCTGCGTTTGCCTTTATTGTTTTGGCGTTGACTTTTTTCTTTTTACGATTGTACTGTGTAGTGGTCATGTATGGACCAACTAAATGCATACTCATGTTTACTCTCCAGCGTAAATTATTGTTTCTTACGGTATAGCGTAAATGTTAATTTAACATTTGATAGCGAATACGAAAGGTTTTCCATTGCCCTACACGTAACCGTTCACCTTGTGCTCGGTTAACACGAAAGCTAACATTTCTACCGTCAATATTATAAGTGATATCATACTCATTAATAACCCTGGTACTAACATATTGATAGGTAGTATTACATTGTCTCTGCGTACGATATCCAGTAATTACACGCTGTCCTTGTGAATTATTGGCCCCTACAATACCACCAATTACTGCACCTGCAGCGGCGCCTTTATCTTTTCCAGTAACACCTTTACCAAGTAATCCACCAATAATCATGCCTGCAAGTGCATTGGCACCAGCATCACCGCCGCCAGCTTGACCGTAAATTGGTACATCAACATTTTGACAACTTTGTTGTGGCTGTTGTTGTCGTACTTGAGTATATACTGGTGTAATATGTTTTACAATACCCTGTGTTTGATAACTACTATTTGCCATTGCAGACAATGGCATTGTTGTACATCCTGCTACTGTCAAAAATGACATTGCTAATAATGTTTTAACTACTTTCATTTTCTTCTCCTTGAATTGGATACACCATCTTACCAGTATCGTCAATAACATGTCGTAGAGGTTCATCAATTTTAAATGGACCTTGACATAATGCAATAGCATCATGTAATTCACTAGCCATAGCAAATACTTTGTTTGAGGTATCAACAACACTATACATTTTTTCTCCTATAAAACTAACTTAACACTACTATAAGTCTTTGTCAACATATTTTGTTTTATTATACACAGGCTCTTGAAAATCAGTGGTAATTTCTAAATCGTCCGCAAGGCTGCTATTCCGGGAAATTAGTTTCTCCATTATCGCTAATGCAGTATCCTTATCCGGCAAACACTCATATAAAATTTTGCTTGTTGAAGTTTGTTTTATTTGATATATATCAAACATTTCATAACCCTGTAATCCAGTGTGTGCAGTCATCGCACGGATCATCTCGCCAATTTTTATCAGTAATTATGTAGTCCTCACTATCACGATTCATCGTTCTTTATTTAATGTTAAATAGACATATAGTAATACACTACTATAATTAAATAGTCAATAGAAAGTTATATATGAGTACAATATTATTATTCCTCTTAATGATAAAGCATGCAATAGCAGACTTAGCATTACAACATCGACATTATAATAAAGGAGACAAGGGGTCACTTAAAGATAGTAGAAATTATCTACATGCTCTGGACCATGCAGTACTGACCGGATTAGTAGTACTAGTTCTAGTAGGGCTGCCCACTGCTATTGCCCTTTCTTTACTAGATTTTGTGTTACATTTTGTTATAGACTATGCAAAAACAACTTACATAAACCGTAAGAAATTAACAATGAAATCTCAGAAATTTTGGACTTTGCAAAGTATTGATCAAATTGCACATATGGTCTGTTACTTGTTTTATGTTATTGTGGCTTTGTAAATTTCTTTAACTTATCTTTCATTAGTTTCTAATCCCAAGGACTGCTATACTTTTCTTTTTTGGGCTTGGCAGGCTCTGGCTGTTTTGGTTCAGGTTTTTCCAAGGAGCTTTGCTTTGAGTCTCTCTGCTTCTGTGATTTCTGATTTGATTTGAGACTCTTTAGATACCGTTGGTCCTTGAGTAAGGCTTCTTCTGAGGTCAGCACTTTTGATACGGAGTCTTTGGATTTCTTTGGTTTCGTCCATCCTCGGTGTGGGAAGAACTGGCTTCTGGGGATTTTGTGCTTCCCAGATGCGTCCTCGTATATCACGTACTCGCTGTTCCAGTCTATCAATATCACTCCTATCAATTGGGGTAGGTTTAAACCAGTTGAACATAATCGTATTTATTTAAAATTTACTCAAAAAAAAGACATTACCGAAGTAATGCCTTGTAGTCGAGTAGTTCTGATTTACTATTTAATTTTAGATCCAGCTGTAATTTCACCGTTATTATCAATAGCTAATACATTTTGTGCTATCATCCCATCAATAGCAGCTTCAATGCCGTCACGAATTCCTTTTCGGTAACCCATGTAACATATTAATAATGCCAATGCACATCCAATATATGGTTCATATCCAGCCATTTAATCATCCTAACTCATTATGTTATTTGTTATACATCTAATATAGTATACTTATCCGTATAAGTCAAGAGATAGCCGTAAAAAAAGGCTCCGAAGAGCCTTAATTTATTTTATGTTTTTAACTTAGAAGTTAAAGCTAAGTCCAACTGTTGGAGTTAAATCTTCACTATCCAAATTGTAGTTTGTGCCTGCTGAAAATTCTACACCTTCAGACATAGTATATGTATACTCAGCACCAATGTTCTGTAATAGGTCATCTTGATCACCATTTAGGTAAGATTCGATGCTACCTGTTTTTGCTACTGTTTCAAAGCCAAACATTTCTGCATCCATGTCATATGTTGCAGCGCCGCCGATTAATGCTACACCAAGATCTTGGTCTGCAACTTCCGCACCTAGTACAACATTATCTGTATCGAGATTCATATCAACACTTGCTGTTACTACATCGCCTAATGTGTAAGCACCTTGAACGTTGCTGATATCTGTGATATCGCTTGTCCAGTCAGTAAAACCAATTGCTACACTTGCTGCACCTACTGATAATTGTAGTGATTCAGTCATTGCTGGCGCTGCTAGTGTTTGTTCGCCTTCTGCACCTGGCATAAGACTATTGTCATCACCAAATGCCATTGATACGCCACTTACTGACGTTCCAACTGTCCAGTTGTCAAGTTTTAGGTTGCCGCCATCTGTAGCACTAAAGTCCAGTGCTACGCCGCCTAATGCTGAGTCAACATCAACGTCGACTCCCATTTTTCCGCCCCAGTCGCCTGAAGTCTGTTCACTAAAGTCTAGTGAAACTTCTCCGCCGATTGTAGCATCTTGTGCAAATACATTAGTACTGAGTACCATTGTGCCTGCTGTTAAAATTGCTAATACACGATTCATCATATTTTCCCTGTTCGTAAAAAAAACAACTGGTAATCAGTTGCTTCATATATATTTAACACTTTCTTGGTTAAAAGTCAACTTTCATAGTAAGTTAACTAAAGTTTGTTGCAAATATGCAACGCCTGTGTTACTGATACATTACCAATTATCACTAACTTATTTTTTTATAAAAATCTATTACACGATCTATTCTATTTTCCATTGTATTATCTGTATTGTCAGCAATAGAACATAAAAAATCTTTACCCACTGATGTTGTGAAATGGATGAAGCTAATTGGTAACCAATCATATTTTGATTTATCAAATATCGCATGGTCCAATTCAGAATTATTTCTTACTATGATATTACTAGACCAGTTAAGTAACTCTGGGAGAGAATCGTATTCTGCTAATTGTGAAATTACTTCACAAAATAATACTTCGTCATCTGCTTTAAATCCATGTTGCTGACATTGTATATATCTTAACAAAAATTTAGTTTTGTTCCAAAATGTTTTGTCAAATGAAACCACACCTGTATTACACTGTACACAATTACTGATCTGTTTATATCTAGAGTGTTCTTCATACCTACTTTTATAATACTGATTAAGTAAATCATATTTAGGAGATCTCGGTTTGTCATAAGTTACTTGTAATTTATAACTATCTGTAAAAATAGATTTATAAGAATCTTTTTTAAAAATAAACGGAACTACGTCTATGTCTAAATAAGCTACTTGGTCATAACCCAGTTCATTAAAAAGATAATCTATCAGCAAAAATGCATAATGATACACATCTTCAAATCCAGTTCTTTTTAAATTATGTTTTTCCCAAAGGCTGTTTAAGAAATCTATATCGTTAAAAAACTTGTAGTCTGCTCCTACATGGTCTGCATACGCATTTTGTTTTGCACATACGTAATCTGTATGTTTACCTCTATATCCTTGAGTAGAAGTTTCTTCTTGATAAGGAAAAAACTCACCTGGAAAACGTACAGGCTGCTGAAGGAAAAAGCCACTGTTCTCTTGAAATATATCTATAAAGCAAGAAAAAACACATTGTTTTTTAGAAGTCATATCTTTACTCATGTCTAGTCTATACTTAACATTCCATCTTCAGATATTTCAATTCCATCAACAATAAATTCTTCTACTAAAGTTAAAAATAAAGTATGTAATTCTTCATAGTTCTCTATCATATCTTTATTATCAATATTTTTTGTCAAAACATGTTGTACTTGATCTTCGTTATTTAAATCTGCAAACCCATGCACTTTACGTTTAATATCAACATGATCATCTGAAAAGTCTTCATATGCTAATACAATGTGGTTTTTAAATTCATTCATAAACTCTACAAGAATCTTATATTGTTCTACATAGAACATAAACTTTTCAGTAAAGTATTCTTGATCAAATGTAAGTTGGTTGCTTAGTTTAGCAGTATGAGTTTGAAAATGATTAATGTCATCATCATTTTTATTTTTATATTCTGCTATACAGTAACTAATTATTGTAGAAAAAAGATCTTGTCTATATAGTATTACAGTATTCCAATTATGTTTTATGTATTCTTCCCATAAAATAGGATGGGAGTCTTTCATTTCTTTTAGTGGCACTACTACATTCTTTACCACTACATTGTCACTGTTTAACGAATCGAAAAATTTTGAATTTTCAATAACATATTGTGCATCAGATAAATCCTCTTCGTCGAAAAGTTCTCCTCCTAATAGTAGATCGTCATAAGGTACTCCAATTGGCTCATTGAAACGATATACACTATCGCCCACCAATTCATCACTTAAAACTTGATGAAGAAAAGTACTGCCAGTTCGACCAGGTGCAACGATTTGTATTTTATATTTCTCTGTCATTAGATGTCCTTTACATTAGAGTGGCACTTCTGTTGCTAGGCAGTACCCGCCCCCACATACCCTTAGGCTGCTAATGCCATTTCTGGCGCTCTATTTGCGTTTGCATTTAGAAATGTTGACCAATAACGCAGTCATCCGGTAAACTCCACTTCACTACCACACCTGTCGATCCTATTTCATCCCCATCATAAAGACACTGAATCTAAAGGTTTACAGATATATTCAACTGTATCCCAATGTCCGTCCGCTGGCATTTCTGTATATTCTACAAGCATAGTTTTACACTGTGCTTTAGTTTCAAACTGTTGTACATCTTGTTCTAAGCAGGTTGTGCCAGAACAAACTGTTAATAGTATGTGCCAGATAATTTCCATTCTCAATGTCCTTATGGTGGAGATGCGCGGTACTGCCCCGCGGTCCAGTATGCGTTCACGTTGCTTCAACGTTTACAATATTATTTATAACAGTAGTATATAACGATGTCAATCTTTATTAAATAAATATTAATATGTAAGGGAAAATAAATGTCAGACAATGTATTAAAATTTCCAGAACTAAGTGAGCTGGACAAACAATTTATTATTTTAGATAAACAGCGAGAATTAATCAAACAGCAGAAGGAAATGATTGATAAAATAAATCATAACAGAAAGAACTAATGTGGCAACGGTTTCGCAAATGGTTGAATATAGACCATGTTGTGGATCTATCTGTTGACTTATTTTTACTACTGATTGAAGTTGTATCATCACCAATATTAATAGTGATGCGATTACTGAGATGGACTGTGGGAAAATATATATTGGACGGATTAAAGAGTAAAATAAAAAAATTAATATATTGGACAATGGGAAAACATCCAGTACTACAAATTTGGATATGGACGCTTACAATATGTGTGGCAGCATGTATACTTGTATTAATATGGATCTTTGGTCAGGCGTTTGGAGAATTTGTAATGGAAGAATGGGGTCAAGGTTGGGGGAGTAACTTATAATGGAACCAAATGAAACAGAAAGAACTGCTATAGAGTTTAGTGCAGATGGCACAGTCGAAGCAATTACCGTCGATCCATCGTCTATGGGTGATGTTCAAGCAGGAATAGAGTTCATCTATCATATGCGAGAACATCTAGTAGACGTAGGAGTAGCAACAATATATTTGTTTGTGTGTTATACTGCTTATCTATTATTAAAAAAATATATAAAGTAAACTAACTACCACTTGGTTGACATTGTAACATTAAGTTGTTGTTGACTTTGAACAGCATCGATAATTTTACGACATGTATCTACTGGTGAATTATCGACCATACCTTTGGTTAAAAATCCACTATATGTTTTACGTTTATCCGCCTCTAATGCCATTTGTGATCTTGCTAATTTTTCAATAAATTTAAGTTCTTCATTGGATAGAGATTGTATTTTGTTGCTTATTACCATTTTTGGTTTCCCATGCTATTACAAAATTATCTTCACTGATTGATGATATGTCTTCATTTCCCCATGTTTCAGCGAAATATGTATCGTACATATTTATAATGTCCGTGTTGTTCCAGTTTTCAGGTATTAGATGACCATTAACTTTCCAAAACATCCAATTGGCTTCTTTGATAGTAACTGGTAAATATGCACTATAAGAATTGATGAAATGTTTCATAAGTCTATTTAATCTGTACCTCAAATGTTGTGCGCTAACACTACTAAAAAGTAATCAAGCTCTTTACTTTATTAGATGCACTGGCTTTTAATCCAGTACTCCATTGGTAACTACTGATAGTATTCCACATAAGATCTTCTCTATACGGTATATTTGTCCATAAACTTTTACCCTGTGTTCTACTTCCATAAATTTCACTTTCTAATTGACCAGGTCCCCATTGACTTTGACCAATTACAATCTTCCATTTAGATGGGAAATTTCCTAAATTAAGCATATTGATTATATGCTTTTCTCTAGTTAGGCACAAATTTTCAGTTAATTCAATAGTGTTACTAAGCCTTAAATCAGGAGTATGCAACACATATGCTTGCTCTACATTAACTGGACCACCGAAATAAATAGGTTGGTTTTTTTCCTTTAGCCCCATTTCTTGTGATACACTAGCACTACTCTTATCATCAAGCGGCTTATTAATTATCCATCCAGCTGCTCCGTTACCATTATGTTCATGCATATAAATCAAACTATTACTGAATTTTTTAGTTGCCATGGTAGGCAAACTAATTAAAAAGTCTTTACTTAAATTCATATACTATCCCTTTAGGTACTTTAATATATTTACCCAGTTTACCAATAAATATAGTATGAGAGAGTAATACAGGGAGTCTAAGATGACAAATTATAACATAACAAATAATTTTAGTTATGCTAACGCCGCTCATTTTGCAAAATTAAGCGAATGGGCATACAAGGACAAAGTCAATTTTACAAAAAGTGTCAAATCATTAGGATATAAAGATATTATGTTTTTTGACAAAAATGGTGCGCAAGCATATGGTATAAGATTTAAGGATTATGTTATATTAGCATTTAGAGGAACTGAGCCCACACAGTTTAGTGATATAAAAGCAGATCTCAGAGCATTTCATGTAAAGAACGAACTAGGTATAGGAAGAGTACATAAAGGATTTAAAAATCAAGTAAATCATCTTTGGCCAGAAATTGAAAAATGGTTATTGAAAAAACCATATAAACAAGCATATACCTGTGGGCATAGTTTGGGTGCAGCAATGAGTACTATTGCAACTAGTAGACTGCCTGCTGGAACAATATGTTATAACTTTGGAAGTCCAAGAACTGGCACTAAAAGTTGGGTCAAGGAAGTTAATAAAAATTTTACAATACATCGTTTTGTAAACAATAATGATATTGTAACTCGTGTTCCTCCAGCTTCATTATTCTTTAAACATGCTGGAAATTTACATTACATTAATACATATGGAAATATTCGTAATGCTACGTTATGGCAACGATTTAAAGACAGGTTTAGGGGATATCGTGCAGCGTGGAAACAGCGCCAATTTTTTGATAGTTTAAGTGATCATAGTATGACCCACTATGTTAAACACATATCAAATAAAATCGAAGCCTAACCGCTTACAAATTTACCTTTAGGCCTGTACCATACTTTTTGATCATGAATACGTCCGAGTAGTGCTTGTATCTCTGTCATCTCCGAATGGAGTTGGGTTGATGTATCACCTTGAGCAATAGCCATTCCTCTGCGTCCAGCTTTTGCTCTTAGTGCTGATTCAATGACTTCAATGTCACGAACTGATAAGTCAAAGTTGTTATTTGGTTTCATAATCCTAAACTCCACATCCAAATTGGTATAACGACTATATGTAATACAACGCATAAGGCAAGCATTAATATAACTATTTTAGGATTGCCTCTGTCGCCATGCATTACTTTGTACTTAGTCCTGAAGGGTTATACTGTGCGCCATTGTATCCCGAGTACTTACTTTCGTCGACACCGAAGTTACACGATGCTGCAACCAACAAAGCCGCAATTGCCGCATATGATCCTCGCTTACTCCACAAGATAAATCCAGCAAATGTTTTCTCTGCTTCGGCTTGTAGTGAGGCTCTCATTTCTTCGTCGGTCATGTTCTGTTTCCTCTCATTACCACCATCCTAATTTTTTGGTGTTGTGTATAATAATTGCAAAGCAAGTGAGGATGTGTACTACCCACCAAAACGTTCGAATTGCTGCTACTGCATTTGCTTGCGCATCAGTTTCACCAACTTTTTCGCCAAGGCTTTTAGCCCATATCCGCCACCATCTTTTAATCAAGTTCTGTTTCCTCGCAGAGCGAAGTACATTCCACCTACCCATAGTAGGACATGAAAGTGATCATATAGTATAACGTCTGTGAAACTTTCAGGCTCGCCAGTCCATATAACACCTGTCATAATACTGGCAATAGTAATGCCCGAGAATCGTGTAATCATATCGCCAAGCTCTTTAATACGCTTTTGCAGTCCAATTACACCGCCAACTACTAAACCTAATGCGGCGCCCAGTTCACCTAATACAACAACTGACCACACCAGTAGAGTTAATTCTACTGGTGAGTCGTTTACGTCGATTGGCCACTTGTCCATTCCTTGCTGTACAAATACAACAATAAGCGGTAAGCGTAGCAACCAATGAGTCATACAAAACTCTGGGATTTTGTTTACCAAGTTTTTAAGCATAACTTATAACTCTTTCAACAATGCCTTTAGTTTTTTCTTTGACTTGCCTTTTACTTTGGCTTTGGATACATCATTGTCTCCGTCACCTACGACAACAATAGCAATCATACCCATTGACTTGTGTGGTGAACACTGATATAGATATACGCCTGGTGTGTCAAATGTAATCGCAACTTCTTTGTTGAGTTTTGATTTACGTGGTGCATCCCAGCCATCTGGACCAGCAATGAATTCTACATTGTGACCTTTTGCTGTTGGTACCCAAGTAATCGTATCGCCTACATCAATACGTGTGATATCTTCTGAGTACACCATTTTGGCGCCGTCATCACGTTTGTTTAACATTTCGACTGTAGTGTCTGCGGCAAAGGCAGTAGTTGTGAAAGCAGTTAGTACTGCTATAGTAGCTAGTAATTTTTTCATTTTCTATCCTTAAAATTTATTCGCCTAATCCTAAGCAAGGAATTAGTATACTTTGTTTACAGTTGTCTGGATAAGCAATCGCCGATCCAAGAATAGGCATACCTACCATCCCGATAATAATAATCAAGAAAGCTAATCCTAATCCTTTTGTAGTACAATAGTTAGTTTGTTCGCTCATTATTAGTGCCTCCATATAATGTATATAGCAGGCTTTGAACAAAAATCAAGCCTGCTATTGTATTTTTTAGTGCGCTAAAACGTAGCAGTCTTAGTGTGTTGGGTACATGGTATGCTTGTACTCAGAAATCTTATTAGCTTCTTTAAACATACCTTTGTTGCGCAATTCACGAATTGCCATGCAGTATGAACGATATTCCATTGCTTTCAAAAATCTCTTAAACATCTTTATCTCCAAGCATAAGTGCTTTGGCTTCTTTGTAGTAGCCTTGACGATGTAGTTCAGCGGCAGCCCTGGCTCTACCTGCTGATTCACCAAATGCCCATACGCCCATAGCAAATGCAACGGCGTACTTGTTGAGTGTTTTGATAAATGTTGGTGTTTCTACTGGTGTGTTTCCTACTGCTTCCATTATACCCAACCTCTCAAGTTGCGGTTTGCTTCTACAACACTTCTGTTATCGTGAAAGGTTCCATTAGCAATTGAAGTAATATCACTGCGACCAATGCCCAAGTCTTTTAACTCATAGTCTGAAAGTCTTGACAGTTCAATTTTTGTTTTACGTACCAATGCACGTTTTTGTGATTTAATTTTCATGTCATGTATAAGGTCCATTAGTCCTTGTACTGCGTCTGTTAAGATAGTTGATGCTGTTAAAATTGCTTGTGTCATTAGTTGTGTACTCCCATTCGTGGCCCAGCGCCGTTGTGTGTCATCATATAGTGATAAGCAAACTGCCAATCACTTTTGTATTCTGTTTTTGCGTATAGTCGCATATCATCAGAGTGCTTATTTTTCCTCGCAAACAAGCTCGCAAGGTTATTGTATAGTATATTAACCATTTTGAATCTCCATATTCAGTTTTGTGGATGCTTGAGGAAAGCAATACCCCAGGTCTTTTCCTGGCGTCATTCGCTTGATATGGCAGTCTGCGCCTGCCCCTCATTTTTTGCAAGCTGAGGACGCTTGTTGTTGTACTTTTATTTATTTTAATATAACACTAAAAACCATGGTTTACTAGTGCTGTATGCGCAAAGACGATATGCGTTTTGTGCAACTGTGCGTATCTGCACATAAGAAAAGGGAGAACAAAATGTCCTCCCTTAACGCCGTCTCTGGGTTGTGATACTATTTTAAGCCTGTGTGTTACACCTCTGCTCTAGCATAGTTGCTATACGACTGTTGTAGCGTATTAAAAGATCATAGTCAACAGTTATTTTGCATAAATTGCATTAAATTGTTGAGTGCATCTAATAAACGTGGTACACTTACTAAGTTGTTTTAACTTCATGGCACCAGCATATGTACATGTACTACGAATACCACCAAGTAAATCTTGTATTGTGGCTTCTACATTCCCTCTATAAGGAACAAGTACTTCACGCCCTTCTGATGAACGATAGTCTTTAAGTCCACCAAAATGTTTTGTGTTAGCCGCATCACTACTCATACCGTAGAATTGTACAAACTGTTTTCTTTCGATTACACGTTTGCCATGTAAATCTTCTAACTGGTTAGTTTCATAAAATTTTTCAATTACTTCGCCGCCGCCTTCATCATGGCCAGCAAGCATACCACCGAGCATAACAAAATCTGCTCCACCTGCAAAGGCCTTAGCGACATCGCCAGGGCAAGTACACCCACCGTCAGCAATAATGTGACCCCCAAGTCCATGGGCGGCATCTGCACACTCGATAACCGCAGATAACTGCGGATATCCAACACCAGTTTGTATCCTAGTAGTGCAAACAGAGCCGGGACCAATGCCCACTTTAATAATATCTGCTCCACTTAAAATTAACTCCTCTGTCATTTCTCCGGTTACTACATTACCTGCTATAATTACCAGTCTTGGAAACTGGTCACGTACTTTACGTACTCTTGCTGCAAAATGGTCACTATAACCATTTGCAATATCCATACATACATATTTTAAGTTGCTACCAACTTGTGCTTGAACTTCAACTAATTTTAAAAAGTCAGCATCGCTTGTACCAATACTCATAGCAACATTTTCTCGACGTCTGCTGTCTGGATAATCACTGTTAAAGAATTTTGAAAGTTGTTCTGCACTGTATGTCTTTACTAGGCAGGTAAAGATTTTTTGTTCAGTAAGTTTATCGGCCATATGCATAGTACCAACACCATCCATGTTAGCAGCCATAATAGGAATACCCTCATAAGATGGTCTACCCTTAATAAACTCTATACTCATCGGATCTGGAATATAATTTCTAAATTCAAACTTACGCTCTAGTTTTACTTGGCGTCTGCTTTGTAGTGTACTACGTTTTGGACGTATAAGAACATCTTTATAGTCAAGACGAATTTCTGGATCGATTCGCATAAAATTCCTTTCTAAGTTTCTTCAATCTCAAGAACTAATGGATATCCCAAGGATCTACTTGCAAGAATACCTTCTGCTACTTTTTGTTCAGCAATTTCATAAAAATACACACCAGCTATACCAGAACCTTCTACATGTATAGATAATGTAATTTTTTCTGCACTTTCTCTTGTGTGTTGAAATGTGTTTACTAATAATTCGATAACGAACTCCATTGGAGTAGCATCATCATTATGTACTATAACTTTGTATTTTTTTGGGGTTGCTAGGTTTATCTTTTCTTTCTGTTGTAGATTTTCTTGAGTGCTCATACATTTACCTATAAAGTTCTTGGGGAGGAATTCCTCCCCAAGTATTACTTATTTAATTTGAATAGTGCGTGGTTTCTTCTCTTCTGGAATAATACGCTCTAGTTCGATGAATAGCATACCATTTTCCATTCTAGATCCATTTACTACAATGTCGTCGCTAAGTGTAAAGTTGCGTTTGAAATGACGCTGGCTGATGCCTTTGTGTAACCATTCCCATCCGCTAGACTCTACTTCGCCTTCCGGTGTGTGTTCAACTGTAAGTACACCCTCTGCTACTGTAATATCCAAATCTTCTTTGGCAATACCAGCTAGTGCAATTTCAATTTGAAACTTCTCACCATCACGTACAATGTTGTAAGGTGGATATCCCCCTGTACTATTTTGGTTATGATTTGCATATTTGAACATATCGTCAAATACTCTATCAAAGCCAACAGCATATGGAGTAAGTTTATTGATGTCTAATGTTGTTAATCTATTCATATCCATCCCCCTTACACTTTCAATGCCGCTGTATAAGCAGTGGTCATTGATTCTGTTGCAGTTGCCCAAGATTTAGCAAACTCTGTGTTTGCGTCAGCCATTGCCCGTAGAGGCGTTGTGTACTGTTCACTTGGATCAATTGTGTTGAGGAAAGTTTTTGTTTGTGTGTGGATTTGGTCCACTAGTCCGTTGATATAATTTGCTTTCATAATAATCTCCTTTTAAAGCAAGATTGGTAAAAGTAGACCCTATTGGCATCTACATGTTTATTTAGTAATTTAGGGACTAACCGTGGTCCCTAACGTGCGTATTATGGCGCAACCCCTACTACGTTGTTTTTCTTGTAGTGACACTATAATTCTTATCTAGTGGGATCCTTTCTTGTTACAGTTAGGATATAAAGTGATAGGGAGGATTGCAGTCTACCTCCAACAACCTAGTAAGTATTTCATACCTTCAGTTGCGCCTAGTATCAAACAGTTACGTTCGAAATACGTATCTTCATGTCTCCATGCTCATACGCTGCCACTACGGCTACTAGCCAAGTTATTGTCCTTACAAAACAACATTTCCTTGCACTATCTAACTCTGGGATATCTCCCAAGCTATGTATATAATATAGTACGTTTCACTTGCAAAGTCAAGAGTTATTTTTCTTTTTTCTTTTCTAATTCTTTAAGGTGTCGTTTTCTGGCGGCTGCTTTAGCTTTCTTTTTCTTTAAGCTAGGCTTTTCGTAATATTCTTTGTCTCGAAGTTCTTTAACTAACCCTTCAGTATTCACTAATTTTTTTAACTTGCGTAAAGCACGAGTTACATCGTTATTCCTAACTTCAACATAAAGCCCACGTTTTTGATATTCTCTTTTAGGTTCTCTCATTCTTTCCTCGTTTTTAATATGCCTATTAGTCTATTACCATTTAAACTAGGCTTAATGTCCCATTCAGTTGATGTAGTGTTTTCAATAATGCGTTCCATTATTTCAAATCCTATTTGTTTATTAGCGTTTTCTCTTCCACGATACTTGATAACACATTTAACTTTACAATCTTTACTAAGAAATTTTTCAATATGTCTTAATTTTGTATTGAAATCATTATCTCCAATACCTAATTTAAATTGCATTTCTTTAATTACAGTTGTGCTTTCACGCTGCTTACGTTGTAGGTCTTTTTCTTTGCGTTTTTGCTCGTAAAAGTATTTACCCGCATCTAACAATTTTGCAATAGGAGGATCTGCTTTTTCATTAATAAGTACTAAATCTAAATTAATTGCATCAGCCATTTGTAATGCTCGATGCTTATCAATTATCCCATGTTGTATTCCATTTTGATCAATTAATCTCAACTTAGATTGACGTATATAATTGTTAATGGGTGCCGTCTTATTTTCTTGTTTAAATGCTGATCTATTCATAGTGCATCGAATCCAGCATCATTTCTGCATATTCATTTAAGTCTTCAAAAACAGCACACTTAGAGCTCTGTTTGGTATTAAGTAATTTTACAATACTTTTACGCTTATTGGTTTTAGTAATAAACACTTTATTAGTATTAGCCATTAAACTTACTACTATACCTAATTCATTTATACTATCAAGATCAATGTATAGTGTATCACTAAAACGAGCCATTGACATTAGCCACCCACTGTTTGAATCATTTACAATGCCGCCAGGGTGATACAATGTAATTGGAACACTTTTAAATAAGTTCTCATAAAGTGTTTCTACTTGATCAACAAATGATTGTTCTGTGGTTAATAATGTAATAATCGGTCCACGATCAGGTAGCATCATATCTGGTGGAGTTACTGTGTAGATTGGATTTTCCCTCATTGGGTGTTCTTGTCCTCTTTCGATTTAATGGTTACTTTTTTAATAGCCTTGCCTCTATTAGAAACTAACACCCCACTAGGGCTATATAGTTTCATATCATGTCTAGCTGATAATTGAATTTTTGTTAATTCTTCGTCAGGTCTATCATCAGTATACGGGTTATATGCTTTCTTGTCAACTATTAAATCGGTCGCTTCTTGCTCTGGTATCTCTCCAGAACTTCCTCCGGTGTCCTGTTCGGTATCAGTTTGCTCCTTGGCTTCTCCACTGTTAAGAACTTGTTCTTGTGCAGATTCCAATTTGCTCCGTCCTGATAAACTTTCCTCATCAACGGTTTCTCTATCTCGTTCATTATGTCCCATATCATCATCTTGCATATCTTCTGGTAGTTTGTCCCCATTATCCGGTCCATCGTTTTTAGGTTCTGGAGGTATAGGTCTATCATCTGTGTGTACATTGTGTGTTACCTTTTCTTGTCTACGCCATTCAAATGTATATTGGCTTGCTATTAATAATAATACCGCTAGTGGATCAAATACAAATATAATGACTAAAATAACCCATCGTACGGCTTGTTCAAGGATGTCTTGATCTGCTACATCACCATAAACAAACTCTGCTAGATATTTAATCGGCCCTACTTCTGCCTCAAGTTTTCTATACTCTGCTTGTAATTCATATTTTTGTTCAATTAATATGTCAGTTGCATCATTGGCATCACGTATGATTGTATTTTGTTGGCGGATAATATCGTCTAAGTCCACATTATCACCAATTTGTATTTCATTACGTAACTTGTTAATAATACTTTGTGCAGCGGCTATTTCACTATCAGCACTATTACGTTGTCTAGTAATTTCTTCTCGAGCTGATTCAACAATAACATTAGGTGCATTTCTTAATTCTGTTATTTTATTTTGCGCAATTGTTCTATCTTGTCTAACATCTGGTATATCGGTGGCAAGGATATAATCAATCTTTTCTTGAATGGTATTACGAGTTGTTTGTAAACCACTTGCCGCATCATTGCGTAATGATGCAATGGTGTCGAGCAAGCCTTGCTTACGACTATTTGCTTGCTCAGTTTTTGTGCCACGCAAGTCTTTAACAAGGTCAGTTAGTCTTGCACGTTCATTATTAACTGTATTTTGTGCTTGCGTTCTTAATTCCGACTCTTGTGCTTGTAGTTGTGCAATACGTTCTTGTTGTGCTTCTACCCAAGTTGCTAATGCTCGACGAGTATTGCCCCCAAATAGTCCGTCACTAGTTACACCAATAACAGCCTGACCGGCCTTAATTTGATCTCGTTCTGTACTTTGCAATTTATTTGTAGTTACTACAATTGCTTCTTCAACATTTGTAATTTGTTCTTGTAAACTTTGTATTGCGGTATTATCCACTTGTACTTGACTAATACGAGCTTCATATTCATTTGCTTGTGTGTTAATACGTTCTAAATCTACATCTAGTTGTGCAATTTGATCTTGATAAGGTTGTATTTGTTCTTCTACACTTGCAACAGTTGTACTATCAAGTTGTGTACGATATTCATTAACTAGTTCATTTAACCTTGTTAATTCATCGCCTAAGTCTTTAATTTCATTTTCATATACTGTGACACGATCTTCTAATGCAGTAGCTTGTGCTAAAATTATTGCATTTTGTTCTGCAATGGCAGGTTCACGTCGATTATAAGCACTATCAATTCTTTCTTGCTCTTTATCAATTTTTTCTTGTATACCTGTATCTTGTTTGTCAGCATTATTTTCTGCTTTAATTATACGAGTTTCTGCTCGTTCAATAATAGCTTCTTGACGCAGTACATCTTGATCGATTCTTTCAATTTGTGCTAACCCTTCTTCTGCACCAGAAGTTTGTTCAATATGTGCTTTAGACAAGAATCCAAAAATTCCCATACTTGTGATAAACATTAATACAAATACAGCAATACTTAGATAACCTTTAAGCCACCATTTTGCTTTTGCCCAATTTTTATGTAGCCATAATGCTGTTACCAATTTACCAATCTCAAGGGCACCACCCATAATTATAATTGGTAGGGCGGCTGCGGCAAATATTGCAACTAGTCCTGCTACACTATAGTAGATAGCCACTGCACTAATAGTTAGTGCTATTATTAATGTTAATATACCTAAAAACATGTCCTATTCTCCAAAATGCTTTGCAAAGCCTTGTTGAATTAGCATATCATTGACATCTATCTTATTTCCACTGGCATCAGTAGTATTAATTTTTCCCATAATTCTACCTGCTCTGCCACGTTTATTCATAATAGTTTCACATACAAATTCTTTTCCTAATATTTCTGACAATTTTTCTTTTGATTTAATTGCCATATTCTTAATTTCACTGTCAGTGCTTTTAATATCTTCCACATAAACACCATATAACTTTATACGCTGAGATATAGTTACATTAAATCCAAGATCAATGATAGCATCAACAGTATTTCCATCTACCACTCTTATTGTTTGACATTTATAGGTGTGCATTTCAGTTATTCCTTTTCTCACTGATGTTAAGTACTTTTTCTGTGAGAGTTAATCCACTGAGTTGCTGCTCTATGTGTGGGGTTTTTTGTAAGAAAATTTCTAACTGCTTTTTCTACATTAAGAATATTTTCTTTTCGGTCTGGATCTTCTAATCCACCGCTGTTATCAACAATATGAAAATTACTAGCACCAAATACTTGTTGAAACTTCATTAAATTAGATTGGACTTTATTCCACATCTGAGTTACAAGTTCTGTTGGCACACGTCTTGCTCTTTTTGCATTTCGTCCTTGTGCCACGTCTAAATCTGTATTAACCATAACCATCATACAATCATATCCAATAGCTCTAAGACCGATAACTTGTTTGGAAACAGTGTTAAGATTTTTTCCAGTACCGTCAATCACCATACCTAAGCGGCCACGTAAATGACTACCTTTTTTATTGTTGGTTATATCTTTAGCTTTTCCTCTAATTTCTTGCCCTTGTTTACTAATAATTTGTGACGGATCAGACATGTCCAAATCATTCTTGTTAGCAAGGTATTCATATATATCATCACTGTTTACAAATTTAAGACCATAGCCTTGCAAGATTTGTCGAGCCACATAGCTTTTACCGCTACCTGGCCCACCAGAAAGGAATATTGCTTTAAAAATATGAGGGTCGTGTGGACCCTCATCAAGCTGTGATAATACTATTTCATTTATTTTCATGTATGTATTTAGCTATTCCCACCTATAATATATGTGTGAACCAATGCGACCTACTAGCTGTAGTTCTTTCACCCATACTGGACTGGAAATATAATTAGCATGATAATGTGTTGAACCTTCAGTAATTCCTCTATAATTGGCGAAATTATATAAATTAAATGCAATTGTTTGTGCTTCAATCCATGCATCGCCTGGTTTTGGAATATCTGATTTACCATCACACCACCAACTAAACTGACATTTATGAAGTTTAGGGTATCCGTTGTTAGCAACAGGCCCTTGCTTAATTACTTCACATACAGTGTTTGGATATCTGCTATCTAATACCCGATTAAGAACAACATCTGATACTGCATACTTATCTGCTAAATTACTGCTTCTTGCTTCGTAATATACATTAAGAGCTAAACAGTGTTCTTCAGGATATGTTATTGGATCAAAAACAACAGTTGGATGTATTTTTGACTTTGGACGGGTAATCGTTTCTGCGAACGATTCTTGTGCCCACAATAGCCCAATTGATACTACTATTAAAACTGCCTTCATTTTTACTCTGCCTCGTAATAATTATGATTAAGTTTCACGTGTAGATAACAAAGTACCTATTTTAATTTCCTCTCTAACGACACCTCGTTCATCTACAAATTTTATGCATCCCTCTTTAACTGCACCTTGTTTTTTTAGGTGTTCTCGTTTAGATGCTTTATAATGCATATGCTTGATAGCTTTTTGTTTAGTATCAAACAACTCACATTCCTTCGTACGAATTCCTCCTAAGTTGTTATAAAAAATAGTTTCAATCTCGTATGTCATTTATTGCCGTATCTTTCTGGAGGGTTATGACCCGTCATCCATTTCATATTCTTCTATATCACGTTGATGTACGTGATTTTTAATAACTTGCACTGGAATTTCTGGACATGCATATGCAATCTCATTTTCAGTAAATGTATCAGGATGTCTGATACCATATTTGTTTATTTGCACCATTGCCCATTCAGTAATATCTTCTTTATTATTAAATCCCATAGTCTACCTTTACAACTAAATTATATACGATTATATACGATTATATACGATTAGTCAATCTTTACAGATTCACAATTTCCATTCCATTAATATTTTTCTGTAACCAACCTCGTTGTTGTGCATATACAGAAATTGCACTTGTACGGTCTTCATAACCATTTTGTTTTGCCCACACATTCATGTCAAGTTGTACCATCTCGGCTTGCTCTCCTTGTTTGGATGTAGCATTAATCTTAGACACTTCATCTGCAATAAAATTTTCTACGCTCATAGTGGAAGACTCCCTGTATAAAGTTCAATACCTAAACCAATCATGCCCATTAAAAATATTACAATAATCGCGACTTGGGCAAATCGTGCCGCAATATAATCTGGTAAATTGTTCATTTCCTTCTCCTTTAAAAAGGATGCATTTTACTGCATCCTTTTATAGTTTATTCTATGTTGTTGTTACGCATCCAAACACGGTGTTTGGCTTCGCCCCACACCATACTTGCAATCATGTATACAAAAAATGGTACTGCAAATGTGCCAATTCCATACATTTCTGCTAGTGTTCCTTCTACGCCATATTGTTTATATAGCCATGTAAAAGCAGTGATGCTAGCCATTAATACAACAAATATAAATGCAAATTTGCCTACAATTTTTGTTGCTTCAACAACAGTTTCAGTTTTTTCACTCATTGGGATCTCCTTTATGTTGAGCGGGGCATTATTGCCCAGGTGGTAATTTTGCCTCCCAAAATTATTTTATATTAGACCCTGTTCCCGGGCCGCTGCCATTACAATTGGCGTAAACTTTTCTTCAACTTTTTCTTCAATCTGGTCCCAATTTGCAGGATAACAAAACCGACCATTAATATATGTTGCAAACGCAAGTTCTGCTTTGGTAAGTCCATCTAATGCATGTCTGCATTGATAAGCACGATTGCCTAACCCATTGTTAAAGATATCATAGACAACATTTTGTGCTTTACGAAACTTTTCCATAGCAGGATTATTTTTCTTATCTTCAACTTCGCCAGCCGATGGCCAAGTACTAAGAGAAGTAAGACCTTCTGCTAGTTGTTTGGTTTCAGTAGTGCATCCCCATGATGCATTTTTTGGGTTCCAACCAGTGTTTGCAAAAGCCATTTTATGTTCCTCTGTGTTAACTTACTCTTAATTTATAGCATCATAGCATGTTAATGTCAACAGTTTTATGCCGCTAGACTACTTTTTATTTGAGATTGTTTGAATAATTGATTACTGGCTAAGTTTTTGTGTTTAGCCTCGACCATAATATCAAAGTCGTTCCAGAAACTTAAGGCCCAATCGTTAACCGCAGTATTCCACATGTAATCACTGTGTGCTCGCATCTTTGCTTTCTTATATCCTGCTTCTAGCAACTGTTGATAATCTGGCTTTATGGATGCATTATGATCTACTAATAAGTCTTCACGGCTTACGCTGTAGTGCATAGTAGGACGTACACCACGCCAACTGTCACGTACACGCTTGATACGGTCATCTGTAGGAGATATATATTCGCCACCACTGTTTACCCAATGGTGATGGATATCTACAACTAGTGCAACATCTTTTTCTAGTTCTAAGCTAGCTTCGAGACCCCAGGCGTTTTCGTCGTTTTCGATAGTAATACAGTTTCTTGCTTCTGGAGAGAGTCTCGGAAGGACGGCTTTGATACCGGCTGGACCTTGGCGTCCTGAGATGTGGACGTTACATTTGAAATCTTGCCACTTTTGACCGTAGCCCATCCACCTGATGATATCCGCATGGTATTCAAACTCCTCTATACTTCTATTTACAATATCAGGACTATCACTTGCCAGCACAGTAAACTGACCAGGGTGCATAGACAGGCGTACATCAAGCTCGCGAGCAAGAGTGCCGATTGCTGAGTATCCTTTCTCGAGCCTTTCTTGGAGACTTCTTTGCCTATAAAAATAAGACCAATCATGGTGAGTATAAGCAGGTAAAAGATTACTACCAATACGTACCATACGTAATTGTGGTGGTAAAGATCCAACATATCTGACTAGCCTTTCTAAGTTTGCAATATTATCAAATGCAATCTCATATAGACGTTCTTCAGCTACCTCACGTGTCTGTCTGTTAAGCCATGTAATAGTTGTACTACGCTCAGTATACTGAGATTGTATTTCTTTAAGTATTTTAGGTTTTTGTGTTTGGTCCGGGTGCATATATTTACATGCAAATCCGATACGCTGTATGTTTTGATTAGACATTACAATTCTTCTACTTCTGAGTATATTTGCTTTAGAAGTGTTTGCAAACACTTAGCCATTTTGAGCTGTGCTGGAGTTAGGCTAGCAATGAAATCTGAACATTCTTTTGCTGTTTCTAATTCTTGCATATGCTCTAGCATTACAATTTGCATATAGGTTAAGCCGTCTATGTCATATGTTTGCATGTTACTCTCCTTGTTATACTAGAATATCGTATAGGAATAAGGATACATTGTCAAGCCATATCTATTTTAAATTCTTTTCCAGCACTTGGATCTTCAAAATGGAATGTATGCTCATAGACGTCAGTCCATTGTGTCATACTCCATTGATGCCTTTTTAAGTTTTTTCGACACCAAGTCTTACCTTTGTCAACCCAGTCACTATGTAATTTAACACTATAACCTGGTTTCCAATTTAGTTTATATTCAAACATTTCTACTGGTGTCATTAATTATAATCGTCTGTATTAAATGTGTAAGAATCATTACTATCAAATGTATACGACACAGTTTCAGTTTGAATGTTCTCAGGATCTGATGACATGATATCTCTAAACAATCGTTTTATTGATTCATCAGACCAGTTTTGTATACTTCCTGGTGTTTCCATATTTTGAACCATTGCATTGAATTCCTGCTCGTTAAAATAATTAACTCCATCTATGGAATTACACGGATCATAACCATTATCCAGCATATCCTTAATTAATGCTGTATCAGTTATTCCGCTCTTACGCTTTGCTTTTTCAAATTTAAAGTCAATAATATCATCAGCCATTAATCACACTCCGGAAATTTATTTTTGATTACAGCATGAAAATGCGGTAAATCTTTATTGTTTTTCGTAATATACATCTTGGGTTCTTCTATCCCCCAATTTCGTATAGCTGTTTTCGCCATATTAAATATCTCACGTTTTTGACTGCTATCAGCAGTTTTGCAAGGTTTTTTATCTTCCATCTCCGTTAAGTAACGTAATGCATATATTGCAATATCATCTACTCCTAGTGGAACTTCCACCTTTGCTATAATTTTTCTACCGTCACCAGTATCTTTGGACCTCATTTTGTTTGCCTTTCTTTATGCCAAAATATTCTATTTTAGATGTGCCATGACGTCTAACCATATAGTAAAAGTTTATGGTAAGACGACTTACTTGTCAAGTAAAAAGTTTTACTTTTTATTAATTATGCCTCAACATACGTTAATCGTATGCTCCAGTTTACAGTTGTTGATATTTCTCCTTTAACTCTTATTTTAAAAGCAGATGAATTTATATCTGCACTAGCATTCCAACCAGTATATGTTACCTGCCAATTAGATCCTGCTTGATCAGGAGATAATCCACCACCAGTAATCGCAGTGTTAGCTTGATATACATTGAGATCATATTCTACTAAATCACTTGTATTATATGTCTGCATTGCATCCCATACTCCCAATGGTTGCGCATCTGCAGTATTTCTTTGATAATACACTTTACTTACACTGCCAATTAGACTCGCTGCTCCACTGTTATCCTGCACCATACCTTCAAGTTTCCAACCTTGATTTTCTGTCCCATTTTTTGCTAAAACTAACGCATTAAATAACCATGTTTTTCCAGTAGGTATATTAAGTGACGCTGAATTAAATAACACTTCAGTTACGTTATTGTTTGTAGTAGTAAGTGTCGCTTTAAGAACATTTGGATCTCCACTTACGTCAATAGTATCAGCATTATTTGTAATCACTACACTATTATCTGTACTTGTTAATGATTTAAATTGTAAATCATTCCCGTTACGTTGTTTAAATACGCCAGCACCAGATCCTTGATTACTAGCAGTAATACTATCACCAATGGTAATTTGATCACCATCTGCAATTGTAATTGCACCATCTGGTGTGAGACTTTTAAACTGTTGTACTGTTCCAGCAGTTTGTTTAAATATACCAGTACCAGATCCAATGTTTGCGTTATTAACACTTGCTGTTACAATATCAGGAAGTAACGCAATACTTTTCCAAGAATTAGTATCACCAAAATATCCTTCAATTCTATCACTATCTGTATTATATCTTATTTCACCGATTTCAGTGTTAGGACGTTGACTTGTTGAACCAGTTGGTATTTTTATAGCTTCTGTTCCTGGCATCCTTGCATTTTCAGCTATCTCAACTTTTATATTACCACCTTGTCCTGTTGGGTTGGCAATAGATATCTGTCCAGCTTGGCCTTCTAATGCTCTTGCACGACTAGTATTTCCATCTTTAATGATAATTCCACTATTGTTTGTAGTATTTAAATCTGCCACAAACGGATTTAATATTGGTGTACTAGGTTGATAATCAGCCATTGTTCCAGTATTAAATGTTGCTGTATCTAATCTAACATATGTTGCTAACTGATCAGATCTGACTACAAGATCATTGGTATTAACAGACAAAGAAAGTTGTCCAGCTTCACTGCTTACAATATATAACGTAGCACCACCACTGGTAAAATTATTGATAACAGTGACATCACCACCTGTTGATGTCGTACCAGAAGTACTTGTTGGTAATCCTCCTGCTAGATATCCTGGGCTATTTGGCACAGATGGATTTGTGCCTTGACTTTTTTCATCTAAGTCACGCTGACTTAAATTGCTAGTATATCCAATTATATTCCCACAGTAGTCATATACTGGTACTTGGTTATTAATTTCAGGTTGGGGATCATCTAATGTATCTAATAGAGCAATCATTTCCGGATCAAGTAATAAATGGAATATATTAGGATATTCAACTACATCACCAGATAAAATACGTTTACCATTTGAATCAAATTGGTGTCCAGTACCGCTGCCGCCTGTACTTGCTCCTAAACTATATTGTACTGGATATCCAGCCATTCTGTCATATAAGCTCTTTAAACTACTCGTAAGTCTTGCATTATCTGCAATATTGCCACTGGTTGGATTATGTAATACACCTACTTCACTATTACACGATCCGTCTGGTGTGGCAAATTGACTTCCGCCACTAGAATAACTTCCGCTAATATTATTTTCAAATGCTAGTAAACCTGATACTGCGTCTCCAATACTAGAAATATCATTTGTGATTGCATCTAGTTCACTTTGCAGTAAATTTCCACTAGTAATATCGTTAATATTGTTTGCAATACGTCCTAGTACGCCGCCATTGAATACATTGGCGTTAAATCCACCATCAAGACTTAAACATGCACACACGTTTTCAGGAGCAATAGAACCAATATCGTCAATAATTGATTTACCAGCACCAAGAAAACTACCAAATGCACGTTCTAACATATTTGGTATAGCAATTGGATCAACTGGTGCGCTACAGAAATTAATTAAATTTGCGACCTGTTGTGCTTCTGCTAATATACCGTTAAGTCTTCCTAACACACTATCAAGTTTAGTATGCTCCATAAAATTATTCATTGACGAATCAAGATTACTAAGTGCGTCGAATAATTCAGATTGTATTCCTGGTATGTTTAATAATGCATTAATATTACTACTCATGCATATTTGCAAGTTAGGCATTTTTAAGCCATTACCGCCTAGTACTCCACACAAAATTTCTCTGAGAGAAAAACTGTATTCAGCATTTGCCACTACACGAAGTGCATCACTTCCTAGTGCAGTTGTTCCACTTAAATGGTGCCGAGTATCGAGGTAATCACTAGCACTTTGTAAACCACTTGTAAAATCTGTTAATGCCATTAACCACTCCCTGCTCTAACATTTGGACTTGCGCTAGATGCTTTTGGTCCACAATGAGCGCCGCCAGCCGTCGGACATAATGAGTCTGGACTAGCTGGATCATTAAGGATTATAACTGAAATGTTATTTGCCCTAACTTTTCCTAATGTTTCCGTGGCTTTTAATGCACCGCCACCATGGGTATTAGGGTTACCTTGTGTGCTTATTGGCTCGTAATTTACTCTAACATTTGGACTTGTAGCTACTGTTCTAGCACCACAAGCTCGTGCGTCATTATTTCGGTGTACATAATTTGTCATACCAGTATTTATTAAATTAGTAGAGTAGATTTCTCTTGCATTTTAACTGAACTAGTACTGTTAATATAACTAGTCGCAAGTCCTTCACTAGGCTTTGCAAGTGCAACAACTTGTGCATTATTAATCGTAACAACATCATTATTTTCTGCATCAGTACTCATTAACCAAGGTATAAGCATTGCAGCACCAGTTTGTGGATTTAAAGTCAGTACTTTTGCTTTGGTTACCTTGAGTTCATCTCGTGTACTTGTATGAAATCTAGCTACGACTTCCTCTCCTGTACCAAGTTTAATTGATATTGCATTATTTTTCTTAAAGTTTGAAGTCACTAACATCTATTTGTTCATCTCCTATTAATTTTCTTACATATCCTGGATCAAGTCGGACAAGTGCTTGTCCCCCGCCAGACACTAATAATGTTCCGTTGTGATAAATCTGCGGCATTGATTTATGTCCTTTCTCTATTAGAAAGTTTCTCACTTCTGGATTATTATCAGCACGGATTTCTTCAAATTTAAATCCGTGCTGATTTAGGTAGTTTTTTGCCATTGTACAATAATGGCATAACGGCTTAGTATAAAGAGTTATCACAATTTCATACCCGCAAACGTACTTCCATTTACATCTTGTTTAGTACCGCCGATTACATAGCTACTAATTTCTGTTTCTTGTGGTGCCACTTGTACTTCTGCACCAGCAATCCATTTCTGTGTCCATGGTAATGGGTTACTACTCCCTTTATACGGACTCGGTAAACCAACAGCAATCATACGCTTGTTTGCAATCCATTCTACGTACTCAGCTAAAAGTTGTGCATTAAGACCAATCATCGATCCATCTTTAAACAAGTAATCTGCCCAAGCCTTTTCTTGGTCTACTGCATCTACAAATAGTTGTACCATTTCGTCCTGAGTTTCTTGTTGGATACGAGCAAAGTCAGGATCATCTTTGGGCATCAGTTTAAGTAACGTTTGGGTACTACCCAAGTGTACATTCTCATCTCTACAAATAAGTTTAATAATCTTAGCATTGCCTTCCATCTTTTTAAGTTCAGCAAATGCCCAACTACATGCAAACGATACATAAAAGCGAACGCCTTCAAGTATGTTTACACTCATCATAGCTTTCCAGATTAGTTTTTTAAGTTCATATTTGTCCACTGTAATTTTCTTACCGTTAACTGTATGTGTTCCTTCACCTAATAGGTTATACCACATACCCATTTCAATAAGATCATCGTAGTGCTTACTAATATCGCCTGCACAATCCATAATGGGTGCAATGTCCATCATTTCATCAAAGATGATACTTGGATTAGTGTAGATATTACGAATAATATGTGTGTAACTGCGACTGTGGATCGTTTCATTGAACGTCCATGTTGTTACCCAATTCTCTAATTCAGGTAAACTAACAAGTGGATTAAAACTGTCAGCTGGTGCTCGGCCTTGTACACTATCTAATAGAATCTGCCGTTTTAAGTTACTACTAAAAATATGCTGTTCATGATCAGTTAATGCTTTAAAGTCTTTACTGTCCTTAGTTACATCCACTTCTTCAGGACGCCAAAAGAATCCCAACTGCTTGTCAGTTAATTTATCAAACTGACGATACTTTAATGTATCATAACGCTGAATATCTACCCCACCGTTTGGGTCGAGAAACATCAGACTTTCCATGTGTTTATTTCGTTGATTTTGATTTAGTACGCTCATTAATTCTCTCTCTTATTACAGTACACAGCTTTCGCAGTCTTCTTCTTCTAATATTTCTAGCTCACTAGATATAGTTATATTACTAGATTCATTTAATTTGTCAATATCTATTTCACCTTGACCATCGTAAGTATTGAAATAATATAATTGTTTACCACCATATTTGTAAAATATCATTAAATGCTGTAACATTGTACTCATTGGTATTTTCTCATCATCAAAAAATGTAGGATTATAACTTGTATTAACACTAATTCCTTGATCAATATACTTTTGTAGTATTGCCATGATACTCATATAACCTTCAGGACTAGACTGATCCCATAGTAGTTCATATTTGTTTTTCAGTTTATGAATGCCAGGAACAACTTGCCGTAATACACCGTGTTTACTTTGCTTGACACTTACTAGGCTACGTGGCGGTTCAATACCGTTTGTAGCATTACTAATTTGTGCTGATGTTTCAGCGGGCATGAGTGCCATCAGTGTACTATTACGAATGCCTGTTTCTTTTAATTGTTCACGCAATCCTGCCCAGTCCATACGCTCTACTGGCGCACATAAATCATCAACATCTCTTTTGTATGTGTCAATGGGAAGTAATCCATCACTATATTTTGTTTGGTCATTCCACAAACATGCACCTTTTTCTGCTGCTAGGTCTGCACTTGCTTTGATTAGATAGTAACTCCATGCTTCTGCATACTCATCAATTTTAACCAAGTCTGGATTGGAATAAGTCATATCATTCTTGGCCATCCAATACGCAAGGTTAATAATACCTACGCCTAATGGTCGTCTTCCCATTGTAGCTCGTTCCGCTGCTTTAACTGGATAATTCTGATATGTTAAAAGTGCATCAAGACCACGTACTGCATATGTACATGCTTTTTCAAAATCTGCTGGACTACGCATATTGCCCCAATTAATTGCACTCAGTGTACACAGTGCAATCTCACCTTCTTCGTCATTGAAGTCGTTAAGTGGCTTAGTAGGTAAATTAATTTCACAACATAGATTACTTTGTTTTACTGGTGCAATATCTGCTTTAAAACTACTATGATCATTTGAGTTATCTACGTTTTGTAAGTAAATGCGTCCTGTGTTTTTACGCTCTTCCATAAAACTACTGAATAGTTCAGTTGCGCTTACTACTTTTTTACGGATGCTAGTTTTACGTTCTGCTGCTTCATATAGTTCACGAAATTTATCTTGGTCAGCAAAAAAAGCATCATACAATCCTGGAACATCATGTGGACTAAACAAAGTAATATTTCCGTTGCTGATTAGTCTTTCGTAAAACAATTTACTAAACTGCACACCATAGTCCATATGACGCACTCGATTTTCTTCTGTACCTTTGTTATTCTTTAGCACAAGTAAATCTTCTACTTCATAATGCCATATAGGGTAATATAAGGTTGCAGCGCCGTTTCGTACACCACCTTGTGAACAAGATCTTGTAGCACTTTGAAACATTTTGTAGAAGGGCACTACTCCTGTATGATAGGCGTCACCCTTACGTATGGGGGATCCGAGAGCTCGTATACTTCCTGCTCCGATACCAATCCCTGCTTTTTGACTAACATACTTAACAATACTGCTAGTAGTAGCATTGATGCTATCAAGACTATCGCCAGTTTCAATAAGGACGCAGCTCGAGAACTGTCTCTGCGGAGTTCTGACGCCAGCCATAACAGGAGTAGGCAAACTAATGTCAAAAGTTGAGACGCTATCATAATAACCTTTTACCCATTTCATTCTCGTTTCCACAGGATAGTCTGCGAATAAAGTTGCTGCAATTAACATATACGCCACTTGTGGAGTTTCATGAATAACACCAGTAACACGATTTTGTACTAGGTATTTACCTCTCCATTGCTCCATTGCAGCGTATGTCATTGTTTCATCACGATCATGTTTAATATGATCTTCCAATTCTTGCCATTCAGATTCTGAATAATTGGTTATTAATTCACTGTCATAAAATCCACTATCAGTATTATGTTTTACAATATCAATTAATGGCCACGGATCATATTGTCCATATACCATTTTACGTAAATGATAAACTATAAGTCTGCCAGCAACCCATTGGTAATTTGGTGTATCTTCAGTAATCAAATCGGCGGCGCTTTTAATTAAAGTTTCTTGAATTTCACTGCTAGTAATACCATTGTAAAATTGTAAATGACTTTTAATTTCTACTTCGCTTGCACTTACGCTATTAATTCCTTCACAGGCATGAAATACTACTTTGTGTAATTTTTCTAAATCTAGTTTGTCTTTAGTGCCGTCTCGTTTTGTTACTTGAATTTCACTCATGTTTTCCTATCCTATCTATCATTTATATATTATTCTTACCTGACTGGCCGTCATCTATTAACTATATCATCAACACTAATTTGATTTGTTATATCAATTTCACTGGCTGGTAATCTACTTATTACGCCGTGTTCGTAGTTAAGCAAGTGTTTATCCCCTATCAACGAACATAATATTTCCTTACTATTTTTTCTGTCAGTTATGTACAATAGTTCATTTTTAATATTTGGATTAGCATAATAAATCGTATAACTCATACCTAATGCTAAACTATTTTCACAAAAATTTCCACTATGTAACATCTCCCAGGGAGTTGGCCAAGCTGACCAGTTTACTGGGTCGATGGTCATACTACTAATAGGAGCAGTTTTCCACCAAGTTATTACTGTATTACATACTTCATGAGTATCGCTTGTATCTAGACTTTGCCTAAATTGTCTCCACATACTCAGTCGAGTTTTTGGGGATTCGAACCAAGCTCTATGGTTTAATTGCTGTTCCAAAGTTTATACGTATATTTAAAGGTTGAAATTAAATTATCAGCATCAGTGTATTTTAGTTTCATAGTATTTGCAGTTGCAATGTCTACACTAAACGTAATGCCTACTGCGGCAGTTTCCGTCATAACATCGTCGATTGTGCTAGTACTTGCACTGACATCTGTTGCGAAACGCAATTCACCAACTCTGACGCCATTAGTACTTTCCAATGTATAATTCATAATCACTACATTATATGTAGTAGTGTCAACCTGAAATCCAGTTTCAGCGGCACTAGCATTAGCTGCTAACGATACTGACGTTGGTCTTACACCGTTATTATATATTTCTAGTTCATTATTAAATCTAGCAGTAATTACACCTGTTGGTGCACTATTAAAAGTCAAGGTAGTTCCTGAAACAGAATAATCTCCAGCTGAAATTGCGGTTCCATCAACATATACTGTTATTAAACTTGGGTTGCCTAAACTAATTGGTACAGTAAATGCAGTTAAAACACCATTACCAGTAGCAATTGACACTGAGTCATTACCAATATAAAGTTGACGAGTATCTTTTGCATACCCAAACTCTCCTGCATCTAAAACTGGTAAGTCTGAATAATTTCCTTGTCGTACTTGTATTTTACTAATTCGTGTATCTGCCATCTATTTTTCCTCTATACTATATTTATGACAAATTATAAAACTCTGCAACCCGTAAAGCCCATTTTTCTGTCCATTGTTTAAATTCTTCTGGCCCTACTTCCCATAATTGCCAATCACAATCTCTGCTACACATAAAGATAGCAGCATTTTCAATTTTAGTTTCATATAATTCGTTATGTGCCATTCCATAAGCGGCAGCTTGCATGAAATAATCATCAATCCATTCACGTTTCTTTGGACGATTGGTTTGTTTGAAATCCATAATTGTAGGACGGCCTTTATATATACCTACTAAATCTGTAGTACCTGCATATAGTCCTGGATAACACAAGTTTACTTCACTTCCCCAAACTTCGTCAATATCATCTTCTACATTTTTAATAACAGTGTCTGCCATCATCTTGGCTTGTAGCATATTAGTGCCCGTGTATTCCTCATTAAGGCTCCACGACTCTAACATGTTATGCATGATTGTGCCTACATTCGCGGCTTCAGTTGTTATTTCCTGTGCTTTCTTTTCGCCTACCCGTTTTTTCCAGTTATTAAGCGCCTCACGTTTTTCACGTGGCTTTGTTTTATCTAGAATGGTAGTAACACTAGGTACAGGATCTCCCCACGGGTTTGCATAAAGGCGTTTACCTTCTACACTTTTACGCTTTAATTCCTGATATTGATAAGGTGATGTGATTTTTAACATATAGTTAAAATAACATTAATAATATGTTTTGTCAATAGTAATGATTAATAACTAATTACCCATTTAAATGTTTTTCCAGTAACTGAATTTGTAACACGGTCAATTGAATATCCTAAGTTTTTAAAATATAATTCAACTTGATTCATTTGGTCTGTCTTAGCTCTATCAGCAACGTTGCCTTGCCATACACTATTGTAACTGACACTTGACGGATCAGTAGCATATGTAATACCTGACGTAAGACCCAGTTCAGTATTAGCTGTACCAGATCCAACTTCTACACTCCAAGTCGTAGATGCTGGTGCTTGATATGTTAATATTAAATTATTATTTGTATTCTTACTAGCAACCAATCCAGAAATTGATGCATCATTGATGTCTGCAATAATAGAATTTAAATTTGTTCCAGTTGCACCTAATGTAGTTGTGTGTCCTGCTATTATAAGAGTTGGCGTTCCAGTAATTGTAGGATCAGACGCACCAATAACTGTCACTGATGGGGTAGATTCAGTCATCGTTGTAGCATCTGATATAGTTGTTTGGTACAACCCATTTCCAGCATCTGTGATTACTTGTTTCATTAATGCCTGTACTTCATTAAAAATTGTTAGGTCATTTCTAGCAGTAGCCCTTGCTTCATTTTTATTAATATAATAACTCATTTCATATCTTTCTTCATTTGTCTACTAGCTAGCTTACTAACGGTATCATCCTCTGGATCATCAACGGATGGGGGGATTGCGATATCCAGAGTGACTGTTTTTTCATTTGCTGACCCTACACTTGATATTGAACTGAGTATAGGAATTAATGTTTCCATTTCAATGCTGAAGCCTTGAGACTGGAGTTTTCCCAATAACATTGGTGTACTAATCTTTGCCAAATTTCTTGCTTTTGCTCTAGCCACAAATTCTTGAATAGCATCAATAATGTCATCCTGTGGTAATGTTCCGCCTATGACTTCAAATATCTTCATTACTTTGCCTTATCAAACTCACTAATAATATTAATAAACTGCTCTTGTGTTAGTTTACCTTCTTTTACCATAGTGAAAAGTTTATCTTTACTCTCTAAAAACTTTTTCTCAGCTAATGCTTCGCCTTCCATATTAGAAAGAACACTTTCGTCTTTAAGTTCTCGACCTACAGCGTTTTCTTCACCTGCTGCGGCTTCATCTCCTGCAAACTCGTCCTCATCAGTATCCATGTCCATGTCCATATCCATGTCTGGTTCCATAGCCATGTCAGTTGCACCTGATGTTGGTTTGCCTTCTGCACTAAGTGTTGCATCATCTAGTGATGTTTTTGCTGCTTTTGCTGCATCAAGTAAGGCACCCAATGTTGCATCTGCTACTGCATTGTATGCTTCAGCTTGCTCGAATCCAAGTTGATCCTTCATTGCATCAACAATTGGCATTAATTCTTGAACTTGCATTTTAGCAATATCCTCTGCCATATCTTGAAGTTGATCAACCAATTCTCTTGCTGCCAATAATACTTCTGCTTGTTCCAAATCTGCTTCCATTACTGTGCTTTCCATTGTTCTTTTGGTTTTACCATCTGAACGCCCTGGTGCAATTTCAGTAATATATGTTGAAAGTGTATGCGAGATTAAACTTAATTTATTATATTGTGGATTTTCCCAATATGTTGCATTGCTTTCTTTAATTGATTGAATTTTAGCGTTTGTTGTGTTTAACATTTTCTCTAAGCTACCAAAGCTCATTTCTGCCAAGTTAACCTCATGGTCAAAACTATCAGCTAGAACCTTGTTTAGTTTTTGCACACTATGCTGTGCTGAATTTAAATCGTTTAAGTACATGTTACCATTCCCATCCTTTAGTATATTTATAAGTTCTTTAATATTTTTCGTTTTGTTTCTTGTAATTTGTGTTTTGCATTACTCATTTTAGCAATCATAACGTCTTCATTGATACCTGTGCTAGCTTTATTCTTATACATCCAAACTTCATATAAGGCATTACTATATGCGTCATCTAATAATTTTAATTGGCGCAATTCTTGCGACCCAGTGTTAGATCCAGACAATAATTTTTTAACTATTCCTTTAGCAGTTTCAAATAGTCCCAAGTGTTCATAAATTATTTCATTATTAGTAGTATCTACAATATTATAAAATTTCTTTTGTTTACTGGCAAATTCATTTAAAATAATATCAATTCTATATTTTTGTATAGTGATACTATTTTCTGTAATTTTACTAGTAATTGCTACTTCAAGATCCATATCATTATACGATTCTTCAACAAGTTGTTGAGTAACTAAGTCTATTTTTGATAGTGTATCTATAATTTCTCGCATCTGCATAATTATTGTCCAAATTTATTAATGTTTAGTTTATAATTGACTTGTTTGCCACTAACTACTTTATCTAGGACGCCTCGTCCAACGAGTGTTTGTGCAATATATTTTTCACGCTCATTTAAATTTGTTTGTTCTAGTAAAACATCTCCAGAAAAGTGGGACTCAATGAATTCGCTTTCAACGACATTGATCCAAGTAAGTATCCCGCCTTTGGTTACCATACTACGCATTATACACCTGCTTCCGGTTCTATTGCTCTAATAGGTATTCCAGTTGGCTGTACTTTTGCATTTCGGTCTATTTTTCTTTGTTGTCTTTTTGTAGAAATATTAATCTCGTCTGCATTATTTCTAGCACTATTATTTGCCCGCTTATTAGAATTTATACTAGTACTAGTTTGGGTACGTGCCATTGCTGTGCCCTTACGCATACCATATCCTTCATTTACTTTATAACAATCACAATGTTTGCAATCTGGACCGCATTCGCATTCAGTAACAGGTTGACCGCAACAGTCTTTGCTGCACATTTCAACGCCATCCTTCATCCAAGTCTTTTTATCTTCTGCAATAACTTCAAATATCTTCATTTTCTTCTCGCTGGTTTGTTTAAACGTTTCAGTGCTTTGCTTGCTGGATTAAACTTTTTTGTCTTGGCTGCTTTACGTGCCATTTTCTTTCCAAACTTAGCTTTAGTTCTTTTTAATGTCATTCTTTTTTTGATATCAATAGGTGCGCTACACTGACCAGGCTTAGAAACTAGCCTACCAGCACGTTGTCCTACTGTGCATCTGTATTTACGAGTAAGTTGATTACCTTTCCTCGCCCAAACAAGTTGTGCTTCAATCACAGTGTCATTATGTAATTCATTTAAATTCATAATACTATTTATGTGGGAAAGATTATTAGGACATTACTAGTACAACTAGTGTACTCAATACACCAGCTACTACGGTTGCCGCCGCAGTAATTATTATTCTGTTTGCCGCCGCATTTGATTTGATATTTTCTTCTCGCATTTCAGCAATAGATTGTTTTGTTTCGTCTCTAAATGCATACATGTTTTCAGCCATGGCGTCTAATCGTCGATCAATATTATTAACTTTTTCTTCCAATACCCGATACCTCTCAGCGCACAGATCAACATGTGCTTCTAAATTTGTGCGCTCTAAAGCGGTGGTTACTAATCCTACGGACATAATTTATTGCTTCTCTATATTCATCCAGTGTCTTAACTGTTGATGGATCTTGATATTGAATTAATTAATATTAATGCCTTTTGATATCGGAGGCTTGTGACTAACTCCGCATTTGCCTAAGTATTTGTTGCCGTACGTCTATTTAGTAAAATTCTTAGACTATTTAAAGTACAGGTTAATTTTATACTGGTCAGTAGTTTCAAAACATCCAGTATTAATATTTGCTGTTTCTGATAAATTAGATATAATAGCAATACCATCAGAATCATTATATAAATGATGTAATCTATTACCCTTATAACTAAAAACGTCACTATGTTCTATACTAAATTTTATTTTCCATACAGTATGTAGTCCTTTATACTGCTTTCCGAACTGATATTTAACTAGATCTTGTGTAGATTCAACTACAACTATTGGCGATAATGGCTGACTCCTAATCCCAATTGTCTGTATTAAGGTGTTTAAATTTTGTTGTTGATTATATGCTAAAATATTATTAAACGGTCTAGTAATTCCACTGTTGGTAATATCAACCAGCGTGTACGCAATAAAGGTATTCATTATTTGGCTATACGTCTACCAAATGCTCTACCAGCAGCAAACCCCCCAGCCGCCACAGCAACATTTGCTGCTACACTTTTAAGTGTGTCAACTCCTCTTGCTTTGGGGTCTTCTGCATTACCTGCACCTTTAATTTCTAAGCCCTGTGTTCTTGACATATCTCTTATATATGTGTATAGCTCACTGCGCAATGCTTTAGCTCTAAAAAACTGTAACATTCGAGTAACTACTAAACTTTTTTGCATACCGTTTAATCTGTCCCAGTCTTGTGCTAATCTTCTAACACTTCTATAGTTAGAACTTTGTATATCAAGTCCTCGTTCTAATGCAAGAAAAAATGCTGATGGGTTCAACACTGGTCTGCCAGTCATTATTTGTCTTAAAAATACTTTAATTTTTTGATCAGGCAAACTAATTTTATTATTTTGTATTTTATCTTTATCGCTAGTACCGCTACTATTATTTTGTAGGCTATTAAGAGCAATATATAGATCTGTACCAGTCTGTCTATATGCAGAAAAATTACCAAACATCATAGTACGTTTAGCATATCCTTGCATAGCTGGAGCAAAATCGTATTCTTTACTTAGAATATAAACAGCTAACATATTCATAAAAGCAAAATCTGCCATATCTCTGGCATTAGTACCAACTACGCTTTGCTTAGTACGATACATTCTACTTTCATTAAGGTTTGATATAAATCCAAATTTAGTTTCTTGATTATTGGACATAGTATGTCCACCTTGAATTTCAGACCATTGTTTTGCTGTATATTTTTCCATAATAATATTTATCCAACTTGAACTGGTGTCCATCTATCTCTAGGTACTAGCTTAATTTTATCCCTAGTAACTACATATCCTTCGCCGCCTGGCTTATTACCAGTCACTGCTTTAACATCAGTGCTAGTAGCATCTAATTGATCAATTATATTATTTTTTGCTGTCTGTATTTGTGCAACTAAATCTAATATAATATCAAGTCCTTGACTGTCATTAGACATTAACTTAGTTTGTTGGCCTGGACTTACTTTACTTTGTTTAAGCCAATCAAAAAATCCACTACGTATCTGGTCTAGTTTGCCCATCTTAGTCATTTGATTAACATAGGTATAAAGTATTTGATCTTTCCTACTCAATCCTTGTTCTGGTGCTAGCCAATTATCAATCTTAGTGCTATTGTTTCGTGTTGTGTTTACAATATTTTCAACTGCACTAGTATCTATAGCAGGAGTTTGGGTAACATATGTTTGTCCTAATACTGTTACTAACTCACTATTAAGTTTTTTTGGTGCTTTAATTGGTGTTCCAACCTTGTCACCAAATGCATCATGCCAAGTATGTACTACTACACAAACACTACTTTTAGACATTTTTTGTCCCAATGGGCTTTGACTGTCAACAGTATATGTTACATTATTAGGCTTAAATGTTATACTATCTTTATTTTTAACTGCTGGCTTTCCTGGATGGAACAATAGATCTCCATACACATATCCACGCATATCAGCAGGAGTACTATCTTCCATAATAGCAAAAAGAGAACTCATGCCTGCTGCAAATTCTTTACGCCAATCTTCACCTTTTCCAGTATTTAAAATATAATCTGATAAATCTTCTGGTGTGGTACTCATACGCTTACCCCAACCATTTTTGCCTACTAATACAAATGTACCATTTGGTTGACGTCCCCAAAATATAGTTGGACTGCCATCCCATTTAATACTAACATCACCAGTATCCTGTCCAAGACGTGTTAGTAACTGTGCTGCTTTAAATGCACCACTGGATCCTTCAAAAAATACAAGGTCTTCTAAATGATTATACTCTCTACCTTTAGAGGTAGATTCTTTAAGGATTGATTGCAGTCTCATTAGTTTTTTCTTTCCAGTTAGGATCATTTGCTCTAATGTTTGCTAACAGGTCTTGTCCTGCATCGCCTAATGCTGATACTATAGCTTCTACGCTCCCCATGTCAAGTGGTTTTGCGTTTGGACCCAATAATAATTGTGCAATTTTATTAATATCACTGGTAATAAATCCGTTGGGATCTTTTTTACCGTTTGGTAAACGTTTAAACAATCCAACATAGTTACTCCACAGCATACCTTTTTCTCTAGCAATAATACTCAGCAGCTGATGCTTGTTAGTACCTTTGAAAGGACTGCCTTTTGGAATATTGTGTGTATGAAATTGTGCCGCATTGGCTGCATTAGGTACAACCATAACATCTGCTTGATATAAGTTACCTTTTACGTTAAGTCCAACATGAACAATAACACCAGTTTGTACTGTTTGAAATCCAGCTAAATCAAATAATTGTTTTAGCTTTTTTCTAATAACTCCATCAGTTTGGTCTTCCATCTTAAAGTGCTTTTTAAGATCATTAACATCAACAATTATGTCTATATCACCACTGGTCTCTCCGGGTATAGGAGTTGCGCCACTTCCAATGGGTATGCCTGTGCTATTGGTTTTTGCTAGAACGCTGTTAATTATTTTTACCAAACTTGGCATAATTTCATGTGGTACTTCTAGTGAACCAGGTATTGCATTTTTTTCACTAAGACGTTTAATAGCATGTTTACCACTTTTAGCCAGTAAACTATTTCCATTAATTCTTACTTGGCGCTTGTTACGTATTTTACGTGACTTTTCGCCAACAATTATATCAGATACTTTCATAATACTTTACCAATACCTCGTTGAAACTTACGTGGGTCTTTTGCCCTAATACTGTTAATTAAACGTTTGTTAAGGTCGTTAGCTGTTTCTTCGTCGAACGATTCATTTATTAAATCAATAAGATGTATTGCTGTACCAATTACTTGTTGTGCATTACTCTCAACAATTTGCTTCTTGTCACGCTTGGGTGACATAGAATTAATTTCTTCCAGTAAAGATCTAGTTTTTCTTTTCATTGTAACACTATTTAGTTAAAGTTAAGTTAAATAAGTTTAGTTGAGGCATTGGTGATTAGCACTTATGGCAATTGCAGAAACTGGTATTAGAACATAGGATCCGTTAACGATAAGATTAATTCACCAACGCTTAAATTGGCCTACTACAGGTTAATAGTTCAGGACCACATATATAAAAGATAAGGTACACTGCACCTTTGCTTCAACACTAAACTGCGTATTCAAAGTTTTGGCAAGTATCACTTTTGCCAATTAACTTTGCACCATTACTAATATGAAAATGTTCCGCCATATCTGTTAATGGGCTTAATGTAACCAATTTTTTTACATGTTTTTCCTTTACTATACCCAATAAATTATTAACGATGGTTCTACCTGCACCTTTTTTACTACTCCATACGGTATATGCTACTGCAACCGTTCCAGTATCGTCACGATATTCTTCCAACTCTAACTCATTAGTTGGTATGCCCGTACAGTAGCATATACATATTACGGCTGTCAAGTCATCTAATACATATACTTGTTTACCTATGTCTATTTTATTAATATGAGGTCTTACTGGATCATTATTAAGTAAATCTAGTTCAGTGTTGCTGATCAATCTCATATTACTCGCTCTTTCTTAATAAACTTTTAAGTCTGTCAGTTGGATTTATTTGTGGATCAGCTGTCATATTATTTTCTGTTACGCTTTCCCCTGCTTCAATAGTTGATTTTGTTTTTAATTTTTGATATATGCTTGTAGTGTCACTATTTGGATCATCACGTTCACTTTCATCTAAATCCTGTATCCGTAAACTATCAATATTAAACGATAAATCTAGTTTACTACCAACTCCACTACTACTACGTGTTTTCATAAATTGTATTTGTACTCTACCACGCTCTCGCATTGGCCTGCTACTAAAGATACCAATTAAGTTATCTGCTGTATTGATCTTACTAATACCTCCAGCAATATGGCTATGATCAAATTCAATCTCATCAACAGCACCACGGTTTAACTGTGATGCAGTTACAAATAATATGCCCAGCTCAGTTGCTAAATTGCGCAATTCTTCACTAACAAATTTATCTTTAATAAATTGATCGCTTGGATTAACTTTAACTGTAACTGGCATCATAAGATCCAAATAGTCAACCAGTAGTGCATCAACATGCAAGTTGTGCTGTATCTGATATTCTCTCATGTATGCTTTGATGTCGTTAACAGTAGTACCATTCTTCATTTGTATTACTTGTAGTTTACCTGCTTTCTTACTGGCCATCTTAACTTGTAACTCAACATCGCTACTATTCTTCATTACGTCTTTGGTGCTCATGCCTGTAAGCATAGCATCCAATCTCATAGCACACAGTTCTTCACTAAGTTCTAAACTGATGTACACAACGTTTTTACCTTGCAACGCCCAGTTTAGTGCTAAGTTCTGCATAAACAAACTCTTACCACTACCACTACCACCTGCAAAGATGTTTAATTCGCCTGGATTAAATCCACCATACAATACTCTATCAAATGTCTCCCAGCCACTACTATTCTGTCCTCTGTTGTCTTTGATGCTTTGAATGCGTCCTGCAGGATCATCCCAATAGTTTGTACCAAAGTTCTTAGCAAGTCCAATCTCTGTTGCCGCTTTGATGATGCCTTCTACTGTACCATACTCTTTGTTCTCTAACATATCAGCACTTTTTAGAATTGCTGCTTCCAACGCTTTGTGTCTACAGAACTGTTCAAAGTTATCCATAAACCAATTTTTATGTTCTGTGGTTAGTTTGTCTCGCACATCAGATATTTCAACACCAGCTACGCCTTTAACTTGCTCTAGCATGGGAACATCGTTGTATTCATCTGCATGTTTTTGTATAAAATCTACTGTGTCTCTGAATTGTCTGTCAAAGTAACTGCTTTCTAAGATAGCATTACACCGCACAAACAGATCCTTGTCAGCCAATAAGAACTCCAAGTATAACTGTTGTAGGTCTGCGCTGTAATCTTCACTCATTCATATCTCCTTGCAACTTCTTTGTGATGTATTCTTCCCGAGTATAGATCATCCGCCAAGCGGTGCCTTTAATTGGCACTGCGCCATTCATATCCATAGTTATAGCGTATTCGTAGTAAGATGTCAACCAAATAAACTTGTCGTTACCATTGCTACGCTTTGGTAACCAAGCAAAATATTTAGTCCAACAACTTTGTAAATCAGTGTACGCACTAACATGTTTCATATCTAAATACTCTATACTATTTGCATCTTGACTTTGCCAAGATCTTAATCTTCGTGCTACTTGTCTCGACACTTTCTAATACACTCCTAACTGTGAATAATCTTCCATATTTGTTTACTGCATCACATGCATCTTTAACATCTTCCCAGGGAGGAAAACTTACAGCCCAGCCGTGTTTAATTGCTATTTCAATTGTTTCTTTACCAGCAGCGTCAAAATCTGGCAACAACACAACTTGTTTACCTAATTGATTAATAATAGCGCATTGCGTGTCATTAGGTGTGTTTCCAGCTAGCGCAACTCCGCCAACTTGAAGTGCATCAAGTTGTCCTTCTGTTACAATAACATATTGATGTTTTTCTTGCTCATCCAAATTATATACAAAATTACTAGGCATTTGGTTATAGTATTTTGGCATTTTATCTGGTCGATCGTTCCCACACCATCTTGCTGTGTATCCTACTATCTTTCCTTTATAATAAAATGGTAAAATTACTCTACTTGCAAAATGCATATGTGGAGACCAATACCAATGTTCATAATGATCCAGGCCACGTTCTACTAGATAAGTGCATGCTCGGGTTAATTTATCTAACTTATCATCATTTAACTTAGCGACATCAACCTCACCAATACGAACTGCATCCATGGGCAAATCTTTTAACTGCCAATCTAGACAAACAACTTTTTCTTTTTGTGTATTTAAAAATTGTCCAGCTATATCTGATTCTTTTTCCTGTTTAAGTATTTCAAAGTTAACACGCTGAATCTGAGCCATGTCTGTACCAAATGTTTGTAGTAATTCAGCAAGTTTATCACCAATACGTGACCCAACACTCCAGCCAGTTTTAAAGCCACAGTTAAAACAATTATAGCTAAACTTATCTTCACTGAATATAATACCGCCACGTTTGCGCTTATCTGGACTATGCCCACGTTTATTACACATGGTACAGTTGCCACTTATCCACCCACTAGGAGTTTGTTTCCAGCCAGACGGTATCTGTTGCTTTAAAAAAGTTAATACTTCCATAGTTGTATTCTAGTTTGAATAAGTTACTTTGTCAACTGTTCCTGTATTATTTTCTGAATCAGGAGTATGAACTAATCGAACCCATGCATATCTTCCCGTCCATTGAAATAATGTATCCCCAGTAAATGAAGTTAATGTATCATTGATATTTGGAACATCAAGCCAATCAGCTGGTTGTGGAGTTGGAGCTAACGTAGCTTGTACTTTTAGTACGCCAGTATAAGAAGTTGAAGAAACTACCATATTCTGGTTACCAATGGTATTAAAAGATTGAGTTGTTGAAGCAAGATCCCCTCCCCAATACTCATTACCATTGGAAGCAAAAAAAGTATTTTCCACAGTAGTTCTAGCACCAGCCGCTGGATTTAATTTACTTTCTAATACATAACCAATTCTGTTATTTTGATCGCTTTGCATACTAAATGTTCTATTTGCACTATCTGTGAATGTTAATACCATATCATATAATGCAGACCCAAGTATTGATGTTTCGGCTGCGGTTAATTTTAATAAAGCTCGTCCATCTTCATAAGAAGTAATTTGTAGTGCTTTTGTAAGTACTACGACACGGCTTGTACGATGAATAATTTTTACATTTAATGTTATATTGTTAACATCAACTGGCTTTCTGTCAGATCCAATTACAAAAAATTCTATATCAGAATCATAACCTGCGTAAACTATAAAATTTTTATGATTGCTAGGTATATTATATGTTGTACCTGTTCTATTAGGAACGAATACTTCGCCTCTTTGATTATATTTGTATGCTGTTGCTTGATAACTCATTGACATTCTCCACTATTATTTATGTGCTAAGTATTAGTATGAGCCAAATACCAATAAAGTATCAACACTTATTAGACGATTTTCCATTTTTAACGCTAGTTAAATATGGTGGAAATGAATATATCGGAATTATTCAAAATATTGACAATAACTTAGCTAGTATGTATGATTATAATAAAATTAAAACTCTAGAACTTAAACAAAATTTTTTAGATCTAGGAGACGAATGGTGGTGGGGAACAAATAGAATGATCCCCATTAACATTATTTTTAAATCAGCATTTGAACATTATAGGAGTTCACTAGTTACATTTAGCGGTAAAGATTTTGAAGTTATGCACGGTCCAATAATAAGTTTAAGTAACATCATACAAAAACGTATTAAACGAAGAAATATTCAGCTAGTACGCAAACTCTGATTCTTTTGAGGATCAACTGTTTTAAGATGTCTAGCAGTCTGTTTTTCAGCAGCATGTAGAAGCAATCCACGTCGGATGCCATCCGATTTATTGGGCATACTACTGTGCAAAACTCGTGGATGCCAGCATACAAAACTTCCTTTAGGTGCAGTATGTTGTTTATAATTATCCTGAAAGAATATATCAAAATGTGCATTTTTTACATATAGGTCTTGATAATAATCATAAATGTATTTGTGTGATCCAGGAACATAACCAGTTGCACCATTATCCGGTGTGAAATCACATAGCATTACCATAAACTGTAATCCTAATAATCCTTTTGCATATTTAAATTCTTTAAACCTATACGGTGTATCAATGTGTGGCCTAATAAAGTTCATGCCAGGATGTAACACAATAAAGTCACACATATACCATTCCCAATTATTTTCTCCAAATGCAGCATCTGCACATTTACCTAACTCAGGCTTAATAATATTGTCAATAAAATTGTTGCCCTTGGGTTCAGCTGTCCAGAAGTAAGCCCAATCAATTTCGTTATGTGGATCTTTACCTTTTTCAATTTGTTCAGAAATCTGATTCCAGCCCCACCACTTTAAATCTTTTGTATGTCCACGCTCAGGTGCAAATGTACTTGCGTATTGATTGAGTTCAGAAATACAATCTTTATCAAACACATCTTGATGTACAGTGAACCCCACATCATTGATGTCATCTACAAATCTAGTTTGATCCATATTAATATCCTAACTGTTCGCATATAAGATTTATATGCACGATAACTGCCATTGCATAACTTACTGCATGGGCTTTTTTAAAATAATAGTCATTATTTTTTGGCTTTAGCCAAACGTGTTCCATTATATACGGCCAAGGCTTGCTTGCCAGGTGTCTTTTCGCTGGTCGTATAATCGCTAGTGCTGCCGCCAATTGTTCTACCGATTGCGGCTTCAATTGTTTTAAGAGCATATCGTGCCCTGACAGATGAAATACTTTGTCGACGAAGTCCTTGTGCTCCAGTAGTTGCCATACTGTTTCCCTTTCTATTAAATGCGTCAAGTGGTCATCATCTTTGACGTCTTTATATATACTGACATTTAACATATCAAGTTTAAAAAATCCAGCTTCGTCTGCTTTTGTGTGTTCAACAGTACACAAGCCAGTAAATGGATCTGTTGGAACATTATGAAAGTACACACCTGTATTATGTTTTTTGTTCTTAAGCCTAGCTGGTGTGTTCCTAAGAACATCTAACGCTAACTGTCTATCTGCAAAATCAATATCAATATCCATTAAAATTTAATTCCATCTATCATTTCTTCTACAAAATATGCATCTTTAGGATTCATTGTTCTTTTATTCCCCCAATAATCTGCATCTATACAATTGGCAATTCTCTCGAAACATTCACTTGGCATATTACCTAGTGCGGTTTGTGCTCGTTGACTACATATTATAATCCAAGGAGATATTTTTCCACCCTCGATCCAATCTGCAATTAAGTAACCGCTTGCACGTTCCCAAAATTCTTCAAAGTACCCAGTGGCTATAGCATACTCAACAAAACGTTCTAATGCACGTTCTACACTTTCACGTTTAACAAAGTCTTTGATAAACATTAAATAAAAACGTTCACTTGCCCAATCACGTAATTTAACTTCTTTATTTATTAGCCATCTAGTATATGCTTCAATATCAATAACATTACTATTATAGCACCAGTTTCCGTATTTAATAAACGCTGTATAGTATTGGCTATCTACAAAAGACTTGTAATCTTTTCCTTTGCTTCCCATACTAATACGATAAAATAAATCAAATGCTGAAAACCCTGCAAGTGTTTCCTTATCGTCTTTTTGTTGCCAACGCCTCTTTTTCTCACAACTATGAGCTAACATAGTTCCTTCTCTTTTAAAACTTTTATTACAGTATTCGCACTTAAATGCACCAGGAGTATTTTTTATAGATCCTGCCAACGCAACTAACTCCTCTGCACTAATATTCATTTTTTAAAGATCTCTTTAATTTGTTTTTTGGTTAATCCCAGTTGTTCTGCTATATTTTTAAAATCAGATATTTCATTTGTGCTCACTAGTAGCTCAAGTTCATCATCGTTATATGTTGGGTATAATTCACTTAACCAATTATATAACTTACCCATTGACTGTTTCTTTTGTTTTCCAGGAGGTATCCATTTATGGTATTGTGACACCCCAAGACCAACACACTGTAACAACTTAAACTGTAATTCAGGATGATGACGTACAATATTATAATGCTTGTTTACTAGTTCATTTACTAATGCAATATAATGAAATTCGATATCTGAATTAGAAGATTGTACTGCACTGGTCCAACGCATTAAGACAAATGGACTAATTTTTTTAACTTCTTCTTCAGTAAGACTTTCCCACCAACCTTTAACACGACAATCAATTGCCCGCATCTCTTCTTTGATAGATAGTTTACTCATCCAAACACCGTTATTACAATTACAATAATCACAAACCAGCCAAAAATACCTATACCATTATTTCCTACTAGCCCTCTACTTCTAGCACAATCGTAGCAATAGCGATATTTCTTTGGTGTTTTATTACTACAAAAGAATGCATCACATGTCTTTTTTGTCATTACCATAATCCAATTGTTTTACTGTTACCTACTATTATAAAGCCACATGTGACAATATGCAAGACAATCCAGAACGTTCTAAAAGCAAGTGCTTTTAAAACGTCTGTTTGTGTAATAGGCAAAAACTCCGGCTTGTCGTCGTCATTGAGTCCAACAGGCATGCCCACTGTTCTCGCCCACAATTTAAGCCATCGTCTTTGCCCACTCATTTTTAGTAGGGCTCGGCGCGAGCATTAACAGTTGCTTGGATTTCTGCTCGTCTTTCTTTAGCTAATTTTCCCATTTCACTTAGTGCTTTACGAGCACGAGCAGATGATGCCTTAACACCTTTTACTTCAAAGTTTTCAGATTCTGCTAGATATGTACGAAATGCTTCTTCAATTTTTTCATGATTTGTCATTTTTTTCTCCTTATAACATCATTTGTTTTACCAAAGGTCTTCTGTACTCAGTACATCAGGTACCTTGTTGGTGTCTTTTACAAAGTAGGCACATTGTGGATTGTCGCCTTCTTCAAGTGGAATTGCAAGGATATGCCCAAACTTTAGTTTAGGGAAATACCACTTGACTTCCTGATACAAGTTAACAATTTCAACTTGATCAAAGCTCGGTAGGAACCCAGTAATTGGATTAAAAACAAATGCTTTAAATCCTCTATCATTTAAGCTAGTAACTGGTAATATTTCTGGATCACCTACCATTGGGTCACATACAATTAAACTCCAATCTAATGGTATTTTAACAGTACGTTGTCCAATCTTTAAAACTGCGGCTGGGCTATTGAAACTTTCTAAGAATACCAATGGCACAAAAATATAATCAGCATTTTTTGCATCACTATAATCTAATACACAGTAACGTATGTCGTCGATTTCTTCTGGTACGAAATCTAAATCATACATTTGATTTTCCACAGTTAGTATTTTTGTCATTTATAATTCACCTTTTCTATATGAAAGGGATACTTGGCTTCTCGATAAAATTTCTTTCGCTCAGTCAAATGTCTCTTGCTAAATTTTGCACTACTCGTTATATCCCAGATTTGAACACTGTCTTTATCTTGTGCTTTTCGAATACCTCTACCGATACTTTGAATTACACGAACAAAAGATTTTCCAGGTTCAAAAAGGACTAAATTAAAAATCCTAGGGATGTTAATACCAACAGCGGCAACCCCATAGGTTGCAACGATAATTTTACCAGTTGCATCAGCTACTTCATCATATTCGTCTTTTCTATCCTTACTTTTCATACTACCACTAATAAACACAACATCATCTCCCAGTCGTTCAACTAGTCCTTCACCTGCTTTGATTCTGTCAACTAATACAAGTGTATTTCCTGACTCGGACATTGTTTTAATAATACCTGACATATAGTCTAATCGTTCTTTATTAGTAGTTAAGTAAGTAAGCTCACTTTGATAATCGCCATACGCTACAGTATCCTGAAGTTGTAATACATTAACTTCACATTGTGCTAGCACACCCATGTCTTGTAATTCAGCTGCACTAAGTTTATTTACCACTTCCCCCAAACTTACCTCTAAGCTCAGTCGTTCAAGTTCTGCTTTGGGTATTGTACCAGTTAACCCCCAACGTATTGGAACATTACTAAATGCACCTGTTAGTAGTTTTTTAAGTACATCTGCTTTTGCTTGGTGTACTTCGTCTACCATAACACATACTACACCTTCTGCAAATGCATGCAACCCCCAGTCTTGTTCACCATCGCGGAAACGCTTTTCCATAATGTTTAAACTTTGCCAAGTACAAATGGTATGTGTTTTACCAAACTCTTTACGGTCACCAAAGTACACACCTACATCTAAACCTAAGTTAATGTAGTCAGCTTCTGTCTGTGTTACTAGATCCTTGTTGGGCACGATAACAATACTGCGTCCGTATGCTTCAATTTTGTAACTCAGAGCCGCTGTAATTAAGGTCTTGCCTGCACCTGTGGCAATCTCTTGTAAACATTGTGGTGTTTGTAAAAACTGATTAATTATCTCAACCTGATAGTCTCTGAGTGTAATAGGCTGACCAGCCGCTGGATGTTTATCTGGCCATACTCTATCTGAAAACAATTCTTCTGTTACTAATTCAAAAGACAAATCATGAGCTTCACGTTCGTCTTGTATTTCAATTTCATAACCCTCATTTTGAATAATTGGCAAACACTTGGGAAGGCAACTAATAAATGTATTTCCTCCCATAGTAAAATACCCAACACAACCATCCCAACGTCCTAGTTTGTAAGCAGGAACATGTCTGGCATGTGGCAACATAAATTTAAGTTCTTTTTCTAACTTCTTACGAGTGCTGAGCTCAAGACCTTCAAACTTACAATTTACTTCGTCTTTGATAATCAGTTTAGTTTTCATAATATTATTATACGCTTTTTAAATAAATGTGTCAATCGTTAATAAGATGAGGGGACTAGTATTTAATACTAGCCCCCTCCTTATACTAATTGACTTGAGTGAGAGTGCAGACAGAGGAGTCCTAGTCAATTAGTATTTTCCGTTAACCTCGCTTCATGCAGGTCATTTCCACATAACGTTTCCACTTTACACCGTTCATCTTCTTGAGATCGGCAATTTTAAGTACCATACGCAAGCTCATCTCACGTAGCTTAGTACGGTTATCATGTATGTGATTCAACATGTCCTGCTTTTCGTCTTGAGGGAAGTTGTATTCATCTAGCATGCCATCTGAAACAATCTGCTTACAACGCAACCACTTTTCGTGCATTGTGTCCAGTGTAAGGTCCAAATAGTGGCAACGTGACATAATAGCATCTAAGTGATCCTTAATCTTACCACGTGTTTTCTCAAACTTAAGGTTAGTAATAAAGATAATACTTCCTTTAAATTCGAACTTATCTGGAATTCCTTCGTTATGCAGTACACGGCTTTCGCTACGCCAGCTTAGGAACCGCTTTGGGCTACTGTCTAATGCTGCCTTTAACAAGTTAAGCGAAGTTTCATCATACAGTACACTATCGCAATCATCTAGTACAAGTACACTTCCTGCATTTGCATATTCAAATAGTAGCTTGTACAAACCAATGGCACTTGCTGCACCTTTTTCCATTCCAAACTTGCGTCCAGTTGATTCTGCACCTCCACTTAGTTTGTTCATAGTTTCAGCTTCACGCATTACTTTTTCAACACCGTATGATTTGCCTACGCCTGGAGGGCCTGTAACAACCATTCCACGTACTACACCATCACATGATGCATAGCTCATATCTTCTAGTACTTGAAAACGCTCACGCAGACGTTCAATTATTTGATCATCTGTTTCAGTTATTTCTGGAACAGTTACTTGTGGCTCTCCAGTTTCTGACATTAAAGAAAAACAAGTTTTATCTGACACGCCAATTCTTACATTACGATCTGGCATATTAATTTGGTCAGTTCCGTCTACTGTAATATACGCACCGTTTGCGCCGTTACGAAAATCTTTTGTTAGATTAAAAACTCGTTCAGTTACTGGTTCGTTACGATATGTTCCGTTATGTACTAACACTTGCTGCATGGTTCTCACTCCGTTTTGCATTAACTATATGTATATAATAGCATCACTGTATTATATGTCAACTGTTTTTTGTATTTTAATAAAAAACTGCATTAATTATTGCTCTAAATCCCACCGCTTCATAATTAGGATGCACGGCTTTGTGTGGTATACGAGTATCAAATAATACCATTCTTCCAGGAACATATTCACTACAGTATTCTATATTTTTTAAATCCTTAGATTTAAAAATAGTTTGACCGTCCCAGTCTGGATCCCATTTTAAATTTGGATAAAACAGCATACTCATTGAATTTGGCTCAATATGGTCTACATGATATCGATATAATTCCCTGCCAGTATGTAAGTTTATCCAAGCACGTTGTTGTGTTCTACTATCAAGATGTGACCTTATATGTTTCCAGTTAGGATGACGTTCTAATCCAAAGTTATCCCATTTTTCTTTATTCCACTGGACGCCCAATGTACTTGCACTTTTAAAGTCAGTAACTTGGCTATCCCAGGATGTGGCAAACCTAAAATCAGATTGGTATATTATATTCATCATTAAGGTTCTATCATTGAAATTGAACAAATCATCAATGACAATTATTTTTAAACCATCTCTGGTATTAATAATTTCTTGTTTCATTGCTGTATCCTAACATAATTGAATACTGTTTCTTTACAGTCACTAAATTTACTAATATCATGTGTTTTAACTTTACCAGTAAGCATAGCATCTTTCCCTTCAATAATACCTGAAATATCAGGCTCTTTATTAAAGAAGAATTTAATAATATTTTTATTATTATCAACACAAGTTACCAAGTGTATTGAATACTTACTAATGAATTTAACATCTTTAATATGTACAGCGAGCTTAATACGATCCCCAATAACACCAACGAATTCACTAGTTTTACGATGTGCATCAAACCATTCATCAAGTGTTTGTCGTTTAGACTGTACTCTAAAACTATTAGGCAAACTTGCTAGTACAGCAACACCAAATGCCTCAACAGTTTCATTACTGATGCTTTGTAAAACATTTGTTTCAAAGTCATTGATGCGTCCTGACATTTTCTTGCCAATTAATTCTAATTTAAAACTTTCAATAATTTCTTCAACTTGTGTCATTATATCCTGATCAATTTCTGGCATTTCTGCTTCGCCATTGATATAATTCATAATAGTTGTTTTATTATCATATATCATAGTAGCATTTTCTTGATCATAATAACCATAACCGCTCTTAACAAAACCTTGTGCTTTATCAACATAGATGGCTAATTGAAGGATCTGCTGAGTGTTATATGTTGGTTTTTGTCGCTTTGTCATTTTCTTATCCTTGTTTTTTCTTATTTTTATAGTAGCACTGGAAATATTAATGTCAATAATATAATAGTGTATATTACGACTTTTATAGTGCTTGGCTTTTTAAAGCTAGTGGTAAATGTGTGTTGAAGATCACGTTCTGCCGCTTCAACACTTAGGTACTCAGGTTCCATTATGCATAGTCGTATGCACAATGCGGACTAGTATAACCACGGCGAGCTTCTTGCTTTGCTTTGAAAGCAAACATCACTTTGTAATACCAGTCCTCATTTTTGTTTTTAAGGATTTGTAATGGTGAGCTGTCAAGACCATCTTTTGCTCTCTCAGCTACATACTCTTCAACTGTGAAGTTTTTAATAAGTTGTGCAAGGAATTTAGCTTTAGTAAATGGCGTTCCTGAATACTTGAAACGTGCAATAAACAAATCAATTCCACGTCCAACATTACTGGGGTGAACATTTTTACCTGCTTCATAAACTGGACGACCTTCATAATCGCCTGTGTACATTAAGTATCCGCCATGGTAGCTAAAATCTGCTTTATTAAACTGTGTCATGTTCAACTCCGTTTGTTTAACTTATGTATATGTTCTAACACCAATACGTCTTGGTGTCAACAATAAAAGTGAACTTTTTTAAAAAATAAATATAATTAATTAGAAGGAACATCACTTGGCAGATACTCTGTTACTAAATGCAGACGCACAACCGATTTCATATTTTCCAATTAGCGCAATTCAATGGAAAGAAGCAATTACATACCTTTGGCTTGATAAAGTACATGTACTAGAATGGTATGATGATTGGATGGTAAGATCAGAAAAGTGGGAGACTCGAGTCCCGGCTGTGATGATGCTTAAAGAAATGCAGCGACGGCGAGCTCGTCCTAGATTTTCAAAAGCCAACTTATATATTAGAGACACTTACACTTGTCAATATTGTAATACTCCATATTCCAAAGCAAATTTAACCTTAGACCATGTTATACCGTTAAGTAAAGGCGGTAACACTTCATGGGAAAATATTGTAGCTGCATGTGGACCATGTAATCATAATAAAGGTGACAAAACGCATATGAAACCAATCAAAGTTCCGTATGCGCCTGATTATTACGATCTTGTTAATAAACGTAAACAACTACATATGAATATGCAACATCATAGTTGGAGTTCTTACCTCTAACGTATCCAAGCTATTTTTTCACCAGCGGTTGTTCTGCGTTCTTGTTCAGCAACTGTGCCTGGATATCTCCACGCCCAGATTGCGACCAGTGCCATAAAACCACCGCTCCATACAACTGCCATAATATTGCCAGTAGTAAACCAAAGAAATGCAAGTGATGATGACATCACAATTACCATTGCATATTTTCCCTTGGTTGGAAATACTCTTTTCTCTACCCAATTAGTTAAAAACGGGCCAAAGTATTTGTGATTGTATAACCAATCGTGCATACGTTTACTAGACTTAGCAAATGCCCAAGCTGCAATAACCAAGAAGATACTAAATGGTATCCCTGGTACTACAACTCCAACGTAGGCCATACCTAGACATAAAAAGCCTAGAGCCATGTACAAATATTTTTTAATCATTTACTTTCCTTATTTGATTGGCATATTCAACTGAATGTTTTCTTACTACTTCATTAGTTAAAATACCGTTAATATAATTGTTAGCTGCATCCTTTACATAATGAAAACTATTATTAGGATAATGTATAGTTCCAATATATTCATTATTTTCATAACAAACTAGCATTAATACTTCATCATCCATTATGCTAATAGATGCAGTTTTATTATTTTCTTTATTTTTAAATTCATTATAAGACATCTTAATTCCTACGTAATAGCATCAGCTAATGCACTTAGTGAGTCAACCACTGATACTTTCTTTGCAATAGAACGATACGTAAATTTATGAAGTTCCTTTTCTGTAGCTTCTCCATAACCAGTTCTAACTAAAATTGGTCGAGCTCCTATCTTAACAGCGGCTTTCATGTCAGAAAGTTTATCTCCAACATATAATCCACTTTTAAATTTTATATGTGGATGTTCTTTTTGGCAACGCTGAAACATGCCTAAATTTGGTTTAGCGTAAATATCGTCTTTTCGACTACTAGTACTATAATATAGTGCATCAATACTACTGCATCCAGCCTTCCCTAGAAGTTCAAACATATACTCATGAAGTTTATCTACATCAGCTGGAGTAAACAAACCTTTTTCAATACCACCTTGATTGGTGATGATCACAATTTTATGTCCTGCATTGCGTAACCTAGCTATTGCTTCTATACTACCAGGTATAGGCTGGAAGTCAGCAGATCTAAATGTGTAAGTTCCTCGGTCCACATTAATTACACCATCTCTGTCCAGACCAATAACGCACTTATCATATAAAGAAATATTGTTACTAACTTGACCTAGTTCTGTAATATTAGCCATCTACAATTAATATCTTTTCTTTATTTTAGCTAAAATGTACATTTAACATTTCAATACGATCAGTTGCCGCGGCCATTTTATCAAGTTCTTCTTGAATAGCCTCAACAATATCACTATGTTCACCAATACCAACAGCCTGATGCATATACACCATGATGTTTGTTTTGGCACGTTCTAGCTCACCTTCGGCGTGCATACGTGCGGCTTTAACTAATTGAGCACTCATACTCATTTTACATTCCTTTCATTATATTTTATCATAATTGTCCATTCTGGGTGTTTGTTAACAAGTTCATTTGCTTCTAACAAACTATCATAGGTATCTATGATACTTCCAGTTTTAAGATTCATTACATAATACATTATTCGTGTTCGCCGCCTAAACCGCGGCCATTATATGCGCCAAACATATTTGGTTTACGTTTGGCTGTTTCAAATGTTGCTACTGTAATTGCAATAGCTCCTAGCAATAGTACGTGTAGAATCATGCTGAACACTCCTGCCCACATACTACCTACTATAATAGCAAACACAATACACCACATCCATGCAAGTACCTGCATGATCATATGTCGTGTGCTAAAGTCTGGAATGTTACTCAGTGGATTCAAGTTATGATCCATTACTACGTTCCAACAATTATATACCCATTCTCTCATTGATATTACCTTTCTAAAAGTTACTTTTAATGGATAATGTGCATCGACATCATCACGATATTCAATTGCATCGTTCACATCATGAAACTCTTCTGACACTTTACGATCTTTAAACCATGCTGTTACTCTATACATTATTTAATCCATTGTTGTTGTGGTGCCGCAACCAAGATTCGAACTCGGGACCTACTGATTACAAATCAGTTGCTCTACCAACTGAGCTATTGCGGCGTTATCGTTTTACTCTGCAATTAGGACAAAAATCGTTATGACCTAATTCTGTTTTACAATCTGGACAAGTTTTCATAAAAATACTTATCCGTGGTTTAATTTGGTACTCGCACCCGGACTCGAACCGGGACGCCTTACGGCCACAGATTTTAAGTCTGTTATGTCTACCATTCCATCATGCGAGCATCTGGCAGTGAGGGTGGGATTCGAACCCACGGAACGCTTGCACGTTCTCCGGATTAGTAATCCGGCGCTTTCGGCCACTCAGCCACCTCACCTTAACACTTGTAGGATTCAGGAAGGTCACTAGGTAATTACTCCTATTAATTTCCAACGCCTGTCGAAGCTAGATATGACTATGCATAGATTTTAACTATCTAGTCTTCCGACGATTTTCCTACTGTACAAAGAACGTTGCAGTTTACTCTTATCAGTTTATTCCTGCGGTGTTCTCTGCACCATAAACTTTGGCAAAGGTGAGGAGAATCGAACTCCTGCTTCTGGTTTTGGAGACCAGCGTGATACCATTTCACCACACCCTTATAATTGGTACTCCCCACAGGACTCGAACCTGTAACCAAAACGTTATGAGCGTTCTGCTCTAACCAATTGAGCTAGAGGAGTACATATTCTGGCGGACCCTAGAGGATTCGAACCTCTGACCTAGTGCTTAGAAGGCACTTGCTCTATCCAGCTGAGCTAAGGGACCTGTTTCATTTTATAAACATCATATTTACTGTCGTAACTTGTTGCATTAACTATATTAGAAATAAACCCTGTTGTCAAGTCTAAAGTTTCATTTTCTGTTATGGTTTTAAATAATTTATCAGCTAGTATAGTATGGTTATCCATTATTAGATGGTTAACCCTGCCGTCAGCTCCACCGCAAATATCCATAAATGCTGTCCAAAGACTTTGTTCATCTCTTTTTTCTGATTGCCATTCATTAGCACTAACTGAATTTAAATTTCCAATTGAATTAAAATTATTATTCCATTTAGTTACTTCACTATTTTCATAAATTGGGATATTAATTATTTGATACCCCTCATGCTGTTGCATATTAAAATACGCTAATACAGATACTCCGTACAATTCCTCCATTACTGGATCAGCTATATTAATAACATATTGCCTAGCCGCTTCTGCTTGATAAAGAGACTTTTGTCTTGTTTCATGATCATGACGTAATGTCATTTTTTTAAGATATTCTATGTTTAGTGTGCTATCTGTTTTGATAAAATTAATAAAGTTACTAAGCTCTGGCGATTTTTGTATAAACCATCTACGAGCAGGCATTGTGTGTCCAATTATAATAACGTCATTTTCTTTATCAATATCGGTTCTTTCTTGAACATATCTCCATTGAATATAATCTAATCCTATCCCTGGCATACCGTGATTACAGATTTCAGACAATCCAAGTTTTTGACATAATAAAGATTGCCAAGTCATTGAAAAGTCTTTTTTACTTTCTTCTGTAAACACCAAGTCATTTACTAACATTCTTTTTTCTAATGGTGCGTTTGTGAAACTATCACCAAAGATCCATAGTTTACCCATTTAAAATGCCATTTCAATTTGTGTATCAACAGCAACTTCTTCTTCTTCATTTGCAATAATAGCTGACACAATTTCATCAAATGATTCATAAAACTGTTCATCATCTTTCCAGAAAGAACGACATTCTGCGTATGCATCTGCATCCACGAAGCTCCAATTAATAGAACCATCTTCATTAAGGTTCTCTTCTTTTTCAATTGCGTCACGGATTTCGATTTCTAACATTGAGTGAATCATTTAGTATTCCTTTGTTTCGCTGTTTCTATATATCATATATAGCATCAAGAGTTCCTAGTGTCAACACTGTTATTAAAACTTTCTAACATTTTTTCTTGTTCAGCATATGCTTCAATCTCCCAAGGACGGTCAAAATAAGGAATGTCACTAGGCTCAAACATTGGAAACTCTTTACGTACTGCCTGCTTTACATGTACCATTTCGTGAAAGATAGCAGTAATCAAATCTTCGTAGCTAAGTCCTTTGCGAACTCTTAGTTCATATTCTCTATCATCATCACCATCTAATAGATCTGCTTCAGCACTTAATCCAGGTGCAATTTCAACATCAACTGTTAGTTTACGATGCTTGGGAAGTAGATATGATTTAGCAAACCAAAGTGCTTCAGTTACCGCTGCACGTTCTTTTTTAGTTCCGCCAATTACTGAATAAAGCATATGTACCATCTCCGCTATTACTCTTATACCATATAGTAAGACGTATTGGTAGTCAACCTTTTTCTTAAAGTTTTTCTATTCTTTTTTCGTGTCTGCCACCTTCAAATTCTGTAGTGAGAAAGGTGTCAACTATGTTAATAATCCAAGCTGGATCAGTTACTCTAGCACCCAAACATAATACATTTGCATTGTTATGCTGTCTTGTAAGCATTGCAGTATGTGTATCTTTACAAAGCCCTGCACGAATCTTTGGATTACGATTAGCTGTCATACTCATGCCAATACCTGTACCGCAAACAAGGATACCAAAGGTAGCGGCGCCTGTTGCTACAAGTTCACATACACCTTTAGCAAAGTCTGGATAGTCGCAACTTTCTTCACTATCACAACCCCAATCTCGAACATTGTGTCCTTGGTCCATTAACCATTCACTAATTGCTTGTTTTGTTTTGTAACCTCCATGATCACTTGCTATTGTTATAATCATTTTCTCTTTGCTTTCCTCGCTTTGGGTTTAGCCTTAGGCTTTATTTCTTCAACTTTCTTTAAGTTACTATATCGTAACAATGGACCAACAGCCGCTTCTACTTGGCTATCAGTCCATTTAAATTTTTTCTTTACATCACTATACAACAACTCTTTATCACTATAGATGGAAATCATACTATGAAGTATCTTATCAATTTCCATCCAATTCATAAACTAATATCTTCCAGACCTGCTGCACGTAGTTTTACAATGTTATTAATTTGAAATTGTTTGGCATCAAGTGCTTTAACTAATCCCATAAACTTGTTCCTTACTAATGAAAGCTCATTAATAATATGTTGTTGGTTAATTACTTCACTTTCGCCATCAGCAAATTTTTCTGCATCTCTACTTGAAAGTGCCTTGTTATATCCTTCCAAATATATGCGATAATGCTTATTGCGTATTTTACGCATTTCAATATTCAAATATTCAAGTATAGCTTCTAGTTCCTGTAACTGATTAAATCGATATTCTACTATACCAGGCATATCTCTACTGTGTCTCTCAACGTTTCCTTTGAGACCACATTCAAGTTTTGCTTCTTGTAATTGTAGTTCGAAGTAATCAATTGCAGGAATAATGTTAGCTAAGTCTTGGCGTATTTTACCAAACCATGCGCTCATTACCAGTCGTCATCCTCATCTTGTTCATAGTCACCACCAGTGGGCTCACTATAAAAGTTTTCTTTGAGTGATTTATCAAGTGTATTATCATAGCCAAACCATTCATCACCAACTTCACTTAAATCATGTAAATTTTCATTAATCAGTTCTAAATATTTTTCGCATGCAGAATCTCTATCTTTAGAATTAATGTAAGGCTTTAACGAAATCCAAATATCAATAAACGTAGATAGTTCTGTTTCACTCATTTTCATATGATTCGTTGTCCTCTAATACTTGGTCATCAGCTTGGTTATTTAGTTCATCGGCTGCTTTGTCAACAGCGATGTCATCCCATTCTGTCATAACTAGGTCAAGAGCACCATCTTTATTAGCATTCCAAGGTTTACGAAACATTTTAATTACTTCGCCAGTTACATGACTAGTATATTCTAAACTATTGCCACTTTTCTTAAGAACCTCTTTTGCTTCTAAAAACTCAACAAGTCCACTATATGGTGACATTCCTGTCTCATATGGAATCTCCACTTGTACACTTTCAAAAGGTTTAGCATAACGTGTTTTCATTACTTTACACGCCGCTCTAATACCATGTACCTGTGATGTTTTGTTACCATCTGCATCAGTTTTTAGTTTAAGTTTACGCATGGCAACTACAATACTACTTGCGTAGATAAAGCCTTGTCCGCCACTAATCTTGTCATCTGGATCAAACATATCTTGTGATGCATATGTATGGTTAGTTGCCATTAGTCCTACATTGTATTCTCCCAACATATTGACAGTATTACGAACCAATGACGTTAATGCCTTAGGCTTACGACCCAAGTCACCTTTCATATCACCTGCTTCAAACTGTTTAACATCAGTTGGCGTCAACATCATACCTAATGAGTCAATTACAAACAATACTTTAGGACGTTCATCCTTTTCTTTGTCTGCCCATTCTTTTTTGTAGTCTGTCATAAAATCACTCATAACTTTGGCTACATCGTCAATCATTGCTAAGTTAAGTTTTAGCAATTTGTCTGGACTTGTGTCTACATCCAGTGCATGTAACCAAGTCTCATCTAGTGCGTTTTCAGTATCAATTAGCACAACAAAGATGTTTTGGTCTTGTGCTTGTTTAACAATATTACCAGCCGCAATATATGACTTACCTGCGCCACTTTCTCCAGCCAATACTGATACTTTACCTAGTGGAATACCTTTATTAAAGTCTCCACTGATTAGTTTGTTTAGTGTATAATTACCTGTTGAAATCCATGTATCTGGATCATTAAACCCAACACTTAGTCCGGGCACCGCTTTGGTAATACTTTTGCGGAATTTACTTACGTCAAAAGGTCTTGGCATTTATGTCTCCTAATAAGAATAATAGAAGGCAGCATAGTACTGCCTTCTTTAAGATGTAAGGTTAATTATGATCCGCGGTTACGGATAGCAGCAAGTATATCTTGTGCTGATGGTTTAGCTTCATCACCACCTGCTATCGCTGGCTCTGCTACTGGAGCAGGCTGCGGTGTTGGTGCTACTACTTCCTGTTGAACAGGGGGAGCAACTGGTACCGGCGCTGGTTGACTATCAGCAACTGGTGCTACTGGTGCTTGTGGAATGCTTGCTGCTGGTGCTTTACCAGCTGACGTATTTGGCGCACTATTTGATGTATCGATTTGTACACCACTTGGACGATAAAAATTACCCCAACGCTCTGCATCATATAATTGCCCATCTACACTAGCTTCAAACATTTCAGCAATTACTGCTAATTCAGATTCGCTAGGTTGTTTAGGAAGATAGTCATTTAAGTTATACAACCCATGAGTGTCAATTGCTGAACGCTCATTACTGTCTAAACTACGCTCACGGCGTGCCCAACTACTCGTACTATAATCACTATATTGACCTTTAGTAGTTTTAGTAAGACGGAAGTCAGTACCTTGTTCAATATCTGTTGGAAGTTCAACAAAATCTGTATCCATTAATGCACCTTTGATAATATTAAAGATACTTGGATTAATAATAAATCTACGGATTGGATTATCTGGAGATTCCTCTTGTAAGCTATTTTCAGTTACAAAGCCTTGGAATACATATGAACGTTTTTTCCAATACTTGCGACCCATTTCTTCTAAGTTAGGATCTTTAAACCAGGCACGTACTTCAGATAGTACTGGGCAACTGCCTACTGGTCCCCACATTTCATTACATGGAATATTAACAATCACTTTACGACTGTCTGGTTGGTTTTTTACACCCGCAAATTCCATGCGGATCATTTGACGCTCTCTCCAAAAATACGGATTTTCCGTATCTCCATCTGGTAAAAAGCGAATCACGCTAGTTGTATTTTCTGGGATGTTCCAAAATGGGAAGATAGCGTTATCTCCACCAGTTGCTCCGCCTTGGCGTTGATTGCCTTGCTCAGATGCTTGTAATTTTGCTCGAATTTCTGCTAATGATGCCATAGTTTTAATCTCCTATTTGCCTATGTTTGTTTGCCTAAGTATGCCTTTGTGACAACAGTGTATATAATAATACATGTTACCACTATATTACGTTTTGTCTAGATTGTCAAGATTTTATTTAAATAAATCATCAAACTCATAACTGTCGAGTGTGCTTTCAAATTGTGCTTCATAATCTACAGTGTTACGTTCACTGCTTTCACTTGTTTTAGCAGAAAGTTTTGGCATCATATTTTTGACTGCCGTAATACCTGCTGCTATTGTTGATTGCTCAGTAACATCAGTTACCATACTACCAAACTGTTCAAGTAATCCTGATAGTTTTTCGTTTTCACAAACTGCTTCTGAAAAGTATTTCATTGTCATTGCAAGTTGTGTATTAGCTGACGCAGATGCTGAATGTTCATTAACTAATGGATTTTCTGGATCTGATTTTGGATCAGCACCAGTGAAGTTAATAGTTTCCATTTCTGCAATTGCTTCTGCTAGTTCTTTAACTGTATTAGCTGCTGAAATATTTGCTTCCTTAACTCCATTTACTTCTTTCATAATTGAATTAACATATGGTAACGCATCTTCTAAATTTTCGTCAAAATGCCGTACTGTAAATTGGTTGCGTAGTGAAGTCTTATCTCTTTCGTTAATTTTTAACTCTCTTGATTCGAATGTATCACGCATAGCAGCATATCCTTTACTGCCTTTCATTTTACTAATTGTTTCTCTAACATGTTCTATTCTTGCTGTAACTGCTTCTAGAATATCGTTTGTCTCTTCATTTACTAATCCATTACGTTGACTATACTTTTTAAACTCTTTTAGTTTACTAAGTTCTTTACACTGTTCAATAATATGTTCTCCAAGATCGTCATGCATTTGTCCACCTTGTTGTATATGACGCAACATTGCTCGGCCACCTGCTAGATTTTTACTTGGAAATTTATGTCTTTCACCATCTGCGTTTTCAATATAGATAGCACTAATATTTCTACTTCTGCTACCACGTGTTTCTTCATTGACTGGTTTAGTGTGTTTAATAACCAACTTTGCTGATTCTAATTTTTGATAACTACTTTTTGTGCTACCATATGCTGTGCTAATGCCTTCTTGTACATCTTGTTTCATATCTCTCGCCTTTTGTGCTTCAAAATCTTGATCTTTAGGAGTAATAGCTTTAGAAAAACTCTTTAGTGTATATTCTACTATACTTTTATTGGCTAAATTTTTTAACTGAGCCAATGTATCTTTTAGTTGTTCTACACTAGTGGTTTGACTAACACTAACTCTAATTTCTCTATTAGCATTACTAGTTTCAAAATTAACCATTGCTCCCATATCTTTAACATAGAATCTACGAGCATTATTTGGATCAATAGTATTTTCACCTTCTTCAGTAAATAATTCTATATTATAACCGTTGCCTTTTAAAATTTTAAAAATACCAGTTGTTATTTTGTCATCACTAATCATATTACGTCCTTTGTATTATTTATGCTAAAAGACCATAATTGGCATTGGTGCATCAGTTCCATCTTCATCAAAACTATCTTTAAGCTCTTCATAAGTTACTTCGTCATACTGTGCAACCTGTTGAGCTATACGGACAACTAGTACACTTGCCATAACTAAATCATCTGTTTCGCTAGATTTAGCAGCAAAACTTGATCCCCTAGCAATAAACGTTTTAAGCTCTTGTAATAACGCTTCGCTGTTAACCACCATTTTTCCAGTTTCAATCCAGTTCTTTAATCTACTACATGCCTCAAGTTTACTTTTATTAGTTGTTGTAAATCCTTTTCTGTGTCCTCTATTACTGCTTTTTGGCTGACTAATTAATGTACCAGGAATGTTTTCTTCACCCATTTCCGCTATGACCACAAGGGCAGCTTCACCCAGCGTGTTATTTTCCACACTCCAATATATTTCAGTATCGGTTACTTCTTGTTCTATTTCCTTCAGTATTTGTCTGAGTATTCTTATCTGTTCCGTGATTGGCGTCTTGTTGTGCATCCATTCAGCTACTTGATTCATTCCTGGTAGTTCAAAAACTTGTATTGCTGCATTATCACCACCAGTACCTAAACTTGGATCAAGCCCTGCAATATAAGTTTTTCCCTTTTGTAAATTTTTATACCAGCGTACTTGACCTGTACGTTTGTATACTTCTTTAGACTCTAGTGTTGGCAATATTAGTCCACTAATAAGTGTTTCGTCAGCACTAATAAATTCACATCCGTGTTCTCGTCTAAATCTTTCTTCACCAATTTTAGCTGCTTCTTCGTCAGCCCATTCTTGATCTCTATCCGGATGTTCTCTCCAATCAACTAGAATATGTTTAAATCCATTAACTCCTACTTTTGTTTCATTACCATATTGATCAATAGTTTTATTTGCTGCTTTCCAAATTTGTGCAAATTGATCATTATCCTGGTTTGGTGTACTTGTGATCATACATTTACCACCTGTACTAAGTGTTGGACTCAGTGCTGTCCAAAACTCTTTGGCAATACGGGGTGGCACAAATGCAAACTCGTCTAAGTATACTAATGATAATGATAAACCACGTCCTGTATTTTCTGTTGTAGCTTGTGCAATAATACGACTGCCATTATCAAACTCTAAACTTCCTTTGTTATATGCAGTAACACCTGCACGTATATGATTAGGTAATGTTTCATATGCAAACCGTATACGTTGCATGATCTCTTGAGCGCCACTGTACTTGTGTGCTGCAATTAGAATAGTTTGGTCTGGATTAAACATTGCATACCATAGCAAGTATCCTGCCGCACATGTTGATTTACCTGTTTGTCTGGGTAACATAGCAATACTATAACGATTTTGATGATATACTTCTACTAAACGTTTTTGATATGGATACAATGAAAATTTCATACGTCCCTTAGTGGGATGTTGAATATAGCAGTGTTCTAACATAAAGTATTCTGGATCAACAGCACAACGAGCAAGTTCTTGGAATTGCTCGGTTGTAAATTTTTCCTTTTGATATGGTTTTTTTATTAAATTTGTATCTACTGACATACAACTACTTATGATAGGAAAAAGAGGCTACAATATTATGCAGCCTCTTTAATGTAAACCTACTTATAAGATGCCTGATAACATCTTAAGAGTATTAATTGATTCGTTTGTTTCTAATGATTCTTCTGTATTTCCGCCATTGGCACCTAAGTGTGCTACACAGTCATGATGTCCACGTTCCAATGCATCATATAGCTCGTCAAATGCTTCTTGGATTTCGGTAAAGTCTGAGTCACCGCCAATTTCAGTACATGCTTTCTGCAACCTGCCTTCATTACGGAAAACTTTCTGTAATGCGTCTACTTTACTCATTGCACCCATAAAAGTTCTGTCTATTTTTGGTTCTAACATTATTAAACTCCTGCTAACTTTCTTAACATATCAATGTCGTCATCCATACGCATTGTATCACGCATTGCATGTGCAGCATCGTCTGCAGACATTGTTTGTCTATCTTCTTCTTCGTCTCTAATCTGATCAATGTATCGCATTTCTTCCTCTTGTGATAATGGAACATATTGATCATTTCTATTATATGCTTCTAGGTTCCATGTTTCACCATCATCGGTTGACCAACGAATCATTAGTTGTTCGTCATCATCGTACATTTCACCCTCAGCTTCTGTTACTTTGTAGGTTTTACCGTCTACTTCAAACTCATCTTGGTTGGCGTCTTTTGCTTTTTTAAGTTCTAGTGAGAATTTGTTGCCCTCTTCAACATCGACCTCTTCCATTTGGTCCCAGTCGTAGTCTTCATCTTCAACTTCACCCTCACCGTTACAAGTCTCACATGTTTCCATATGACTGTCAATCTCACCAATATCTCTGCTAAAACTTTGTGGTCTGTATGTTTCAACTTCAACCTCTCCGTCACCATCGCAATCAGTACACTTTGTCATTGGAGTAAAGTCTTCTTCTACTGACTCATCTACTGCATACTGTGCAAACATTTCTTCTAAATCATCCATGTTATGTTTGATCCACTCTTGTTCTTCAGGATGTGCCATAGAAAAAATATGAGAAACTGAATCATTTGGCGTAAATTCATGACGTACAGCATTTTCAGCATGCTGTCTCATTTCATCAGTTGGCCAATCCATATCATGGAGGTTTTTAGATTCTGTTGCAACCTCATCACTACATCCACAATCTTCACATCCACAATCTTCTTTATACTTCTTTTTTTTACCGTATTTGCCTTCTGCTTTAAATGACTGATATGCTTCGCTGACACTTTCTACTGTGTGATCTGGATACACATCTTCGTCTACAGAAACATGGTCTCCCATTGCTCCTAAATAACGTCTTAAACTTGTATCGCCAGCAGTATCATTTGGTTTTACTTCTCTTGCCTTACCATCGTAGCCCATCTCTGCACCACTATTAGCATAGCCTTCACCTTGTCCGCCTGGATCGCTAACAACTTCTTCAACTTCTGTTGTGCCTTGTAATTTATTTAAAAGTTCTGGAGAAACTAACGCAATCATTGCTTGCATTTGTTCTCTATCACCCATTGGTTGTTCAGATACTTCTGTTGGCTCTATTGCAGGTGTATCATTTTTTTGAATTCCTGCTAATTTGTATAAATCATTTAAATCCATGTTACACCTTATATTCTTTGTATAGCTCACTAGATCCTACTGCATCTTTAATCATTTTTTCATTATATGCATCACCATAATGCTCACTATGGTCAACCTTTTCTGAGTCTTTATATTCTGCATCGGCAAGAACACTTGTTACATCTTCATCTACAGCTTCTTCATCTGTTTCCCAAAGCTCTTGTGATTCATGTTTACTATTGACTATTAATTCGCCTTCTGAAAGTCCACAACATACTCTAATTTCATCTTTTAGTTGTGCAGTTGTTACTGGCAACTTGGTGGCAATATCAGTGACAAATACTTCTCTAGGACCCAAGTCTGCATTAAATCCTCTAGGAGTTTGTTGCATAATTGTTTTCTTAGGAGAGCTCACACTCTCAACATTATATTTTTTCATATGCATTTCTAATTTATCAATTTGTTCGTTTGACATATCTACAACACTACGTAATCTAAACTCGTATGTTCTTTCATTTTCTGCCAAATAATGTTTTAAACTTTTCATCGCGAATATCCTTGTTACTATTATTTATCTTTATTAGACGATTGAGTGCCCATTTTATCAAGTACTGCATTAATTAAACTGTTTCGATCTTCAAATTCTTCAGCTTCTCCTTGCATCATACCATCGTCTTTTGCTCCTTTGGTAGCTTGTACCTGTACTGTATGATCTAGTTTAGCTTTTTGTAACTGTAACTGTACCATTTTAAGTTTTTTATCCATTTTTGCTGTTTTGGCAGTGATAGCATTTCCCATCATTGTACTTGCCACAGCAAAAATATTAGCAGCGTGTCTGTCTTCAACATTTTGTCCAAGATCCATTAAGTCTGCAAATGCATGCATTGCTTTATCAGCGTACTTGTCCATATCAGCATCTAAATTATCTAAATCTCTAACCATTGGTAGTGCTGAATCAATCTTATCCGCATTATCTAAAATTGTACTCATTGTACCAATATCAAAGTCTGACTGTGGCAAACTAATCGTCGACTCTTCTTGTTCAATATCGTCTGCACTAGGCAAATTAAGTATTTCTTCTATTTTCTTTGTCATTTAAAATCCCAACTTAAATATTATTATTAATACAATTACTGTAATTACTTTTACTAGAAACATTTTTCCGATACCTTTTCCAGTATCTTTAACTGGGTGTTTCCAAGTTTCCCAACGTCCTAATTTAGCCCATTCTTCTTTAGACGTCCATAATCCACCCACATGTTTAAGCCACTGTTTAAAGGTTTTATCCTTATGACGTTTTCGTTCATTATACCATTCTTCTAGTATGTCTATAATGTCACCAGGCTTCAATTTCTCTTTTTAGGGTTATTGAATAATTCATTTTCAGTTAGTACTCTAAACCCTACTCCTTGACGTTTAGCAAAAGCAGTAGCCGCTTGCCATTTAGCTTCGTTTACTATAGCTGCAATTTTCTGTGCTTGACTTTTAGCAAATTTCATTGTTTGTCCTGCAGGCTTTATTTCTATAAACTCAGCTCTCTGTTGTTTGTTTTTATCTTCATAAACAATGAAAAAATCTGGTACATATGTTGTCGATTTACCAGTTGCTGGATGCCTATATGGTATTCTATGACTTTCACTAGCCCATGCTTTAACATAAGGATGCCCGTCTAACAATCTCATGAATTTTAATTCCCAACCACTTCTATACCTAGGCGCACCTTTGCCTATGTACTTATTAGGATTCTTTACTTGGTAGTTTCCTTGTTGAAAATGTGTTTTTCTAGGCATTATGTAAGTATTTATTATGTACTAGTTTCTAACTAGGTTTTGTTGATTATGTTTTCTATCCATAAAGACTTTGGCAGTTTCTACTGCTACGGCTGCATCTCGACAGTAAGCATCAGCACCTATTGCTTTACCGAACTCTTCATTTAAAGGAGCTCCTCCAACTAATACTGTATAGTTGTCACGTATACCTTTCTCAGTCATTGTATCAATAACAACTTTCATATAAGGCATAGTAGTTGTAAGCAATGCACTCATTCCTAATATGTCTGGCTCATGTTCGTCTATTGCATCGAGGTATGCATCAACTGAGTTGTTGATACCTAAGTCAACAACTTCAAAGCCGGCGCCTTCCATCATCATACCTACTAGGTTTTTACCAATGTCGTGTATGTCACCTTTGACTGTGCCAATAACCATCTTGCCAACTTGTGGTGCACCTGTTTCAGCCAGCAATGGTTTGAGTATTGCCATACCACCTTTCATTGCGTTTGCGGCTAGTAGCACTTCAGGCACAAACAATATACCATCACGGAAGTCTATGCCCACAATAGTCATACCAGCAACTAAAGATTCTGTTAATACCCGATATGGTTCCCATCCACGTTCTAATAGAATATTAGTACCTTCTTCAATTTCTTCCTTGAGTCCATCGTAGAGGTCGTCACCCATTTGCAGTACAAGCTCTTCGTCGTTGAGCTCTGCTAATATAATATCATCTTCCATGTTGTATTTATTTACTGTGGTCCAGCTGCAAATGTTATTGTGCCATTATTTAATTTTTTTGCTGTTTCACTATTATCAGAGTCATTTGGTATAACCATACCTGGGTCAACGTCTGCTGTTGTACCATCACCAATGGTTGGCATATTAACTGGCTTACCAATATTTGTAATAGTAGGGACTTGTACAAGTCCACCTTGCTGTTCTTGTAGTGATCTAAGAGTATCACCAACAGTAGTTCCTCCAATTTGTGGAGGTGTATACGTTTGTGCTATAGTTGTATCTGATTGAGTTTGTTTATTTGTCCCTGATCTATTACCAATTGTGCTAGCAGTTGTATTACCAGTTTCTGCTTGTTGTCTTGCTGCCTGTTGAACATTAACACTATTTTCAGGTGCTGAACCCCCTAATGGATCAAAGTTAACATGTTCTGGTTGTATTGCTACCTGCCACATCACTGGTTGACTGTCACTATAATCTAATCTATCGTACTGTACATTGTTTATCATACAATTATACATTGTAGTTGTTTTTCCACCCTGTGCTGTATCTTTTTGATGCACTCTTATTTCTTCAAACATAAATCTAGTGTCATGCGTAATTGATTCAGCACCAAATGGTTGACCTGCACCAGTGCTAAATTGTTCTTGTATTATATTATTTCCACTAAAATTCCTAGGGTCAAGCTGATGACCATGAAAATAATGCCCAGCATACGCCATCATTAAATGTAAAAATTGATTATCTTTTGTATCATAAAAGGTAATACCAGCTGGTCCTGTTTCTAACCTAGTAGGGACATATCTAGGTCTGTTATATTGATTAAGTCTCTGAACACTGTAGTCAAAGTCTGGTAGACTTATACCTAACACTCTGTGAAACGTAAAAGACCTACCATAACTATCGTCAATTAATGGGATATTTTCGTTTAGTATAAACTCTATACTAAAGTTAAACTTCTGCCTTGGATATCTTAAGGTAACAGGGTCGTCTGAACCAAAATGATCTGCCGCAGCATTATAAAAGCCAGTATTAGAAGTTAATCCCATATTCTATATTAACCCTGTGTACCAGCACCTGATGCATTACTTAATGTTTGATCAAGTGTTTCTCCAGTTAGTGTTGCATTACCTGCTGCATCATAAATTTCTGCATTGTCATAACGAATACTTACTGTTACTTGTACTTGTTCACTACTACCATAAGCCATATCGCCATAATTAATATTTTGGATATAGCAACCTGCTAATTCAAATTTGTCTAACACTCCTGGTGTTGGGCTTGCACCATCTAATGATTCAAGTATAAATTGGAATTTATAAGCACTTCCTGAACGGCTTGCACTTTGGTTTGCATGATCGACTTGCATATTTAATTGTTTGTTCATTTCTTTAATTACTACACTATCAACATCATCACGGAAGGTTACAGTAACCATATCCCATGTGTGTTTTCCTGCTGCATAAATTCTACTATTGTAGGATTCAATAATTACATCTTCGTGTGTTAACGAAGGCCTAGTTGCGCTAATAACACTACGTGTAGGTGTACTGCTAAAAGCTGCCCCAATGAATGTCGCTCTAAAACGATATTGTAGTTTGGGCATTATTGTTGTGGTGCTACCTGCATTGTCTGGTACACCAAGTGTTGTGATAACTGCCATCGAATTTCTCCTTTATACCGGCTGTTAGTATTTATTAAAACCTGCTCAAAAAAATAGGCCCAATAAAGGACCTATTAAGTATTATGTTAATTTTATTTAGTTAGTAGTGGCTAATGTACCAGTATTAACTAATCTAATTGGAATATAGATGAATTCTGCTGCTTTTGAAGGTTCAATTGCAACATCAACGTAAAATTCATTACGATCAATTCTTGCTGGTGTGTTATTACTTGTATCACAAACAACTGCAAAATCTGTAAGTCCACGTCTGCTTAAAATGTCTGCGAGGAATCTTTCAAATGCAATCTTTGCTCTTGCTCTTGTTTGTTCATCATTAATCTCAAACAAGAACGGACGTCCTAGTTCATCAAATCTGTCACGCAAGTATGCAACTAATCTAGCAACATTAACTCTATCTAATGCACTAGTTCCAGCATGTAAAGTTTTCTGTCCAAATACTATTGTGCCTTGTCCAGGGAAAGTTGTGATTGGATTTAGCTTTGCTGTATACATTGCATCACGCTGTCCTTGTGTAAGGCTAATTGCTTTAAATTCGCCTTCAGTTGTCAAGTGCCCAACACTAGTAGCATTTTGTACCACACCACGTGTTAGTCCAGCTGGTGCAAACCATTGGAAACTAATATTATCGTTATATGCAAATGTATATAATGCCATATGACTTGGTGGTACCATTACTGATGCACCAGTTGATGGCAATGTAGAACTGCCAGATGGGTAATAAACTGCACTATATGTATTATTAGTTACCAGACCATCTTCACCGTTTTCTGATGCACTTCCTGTATTATTAGTCCAATTAATAACATCTGTTGGACTCTTACGCATTGGTGAGTCAACAATAATAAATGCAGTTTCGCCTCTATCACTATTAAGTGTAACCATTTCATCAACTAGTTCAGGATAGTTAGGTGCTGCAATTAAACTAAATGCATTACTTGGATCTCTAAGATCTGCACCTGCTGCCACTGCCTGCATTGCAGTTGCAATAACACCACGTTGGGCATATCTACCAAAACGTCCGCTACCATCTGCATGATTGCTTGCACCATTTCTCCAAGCAGTTCCATTCCATGCTCGAACTGTGTTTTTACTCTGCCCCATATTAACAGCTACCATTCCATTTGGATACACTGCTGGGTTTGGACCGCCACTAATAACTGTAGCATTACCACTATTAGTAGCATCGCCTGCTGCGTCTGTAATATCTGCAAACAATACGCCTGTTGTAGTTGTTTGATCTGTATTGTCATGTGAAATCCATGCACTTCCGTTATAAACTTTGATGTGTGGATAAGCACGTTCGTTAGTTTGGTTTTCTGCTGCTAGTGATGTATCAACCCAAATATCATTTAGAGAAGCACCTGTTGGAGCAGTTGAACTATAAGTTGCTGACTTTGGTAAAAATTCACCTGCTGTAATTACATACAAATCTAACTTATCAATTGTATTATCAAACCAATATGTACCTGTAGCTAGTGTTCTAGTTGGTGTTGCAGCTTGTCCTAATACTGTAGTTGCTGTTAAATCGCCTACTGCACCCGCTGTTATAACTTCTCTAATAACAACAGTAGCTTTGGTATTTGCTTGTTGGTCTAACAAATAAGCACCTACTGTAGCTGTGCTTGCGGATAATGCAGTTGTGCTTGAACCGTCTTGTGCTACAAAATCACCAATGGCTCCTGCACCATCAGCTTGTGTAGTACTAATACCTTGTACTGTAGCTGTTGTAAATGCCGTGCCATTGTGTGTGCTTAGTGCTAGTGCCAAACCGTTGCCTGGGCGTGTTGTTTTAACCCAAACATCGTTTGCTACTGGAGAGCTTGGTGCATTATAGTGTGCATCATAAGTTACAGCTTCACCAGTGCTTAGAGCAGTATCTGAATCTAGTGATTCCCATGCGCCGCCTACGCCGTAAAAGTATTCAATACTCATACCACGACCTGCGCTATTTGCTATTTCGTTATCAACGTTTGTTACAACTAGGAATGTTCCGTCAGTTGCAGCACTTGCGCCGCTTGGTGTATTAACGTCACCATCAATATCTGCGTCATCATAATTAGTCTGTACTGCTGGTATTTTGTTTTCCCATTTGCTAGTTGTGCTGTTCCACTGATGGATACCATACTTACTAGCGTCTGTGTCTAACCACACTGTGTTGCCTATATTATATGGCGCTGTTGGTTCAGTTGCACTATTTTCTAATTGTGCAAGATCAATATCTGCTCTTACAACAAATGCTTGGCTTCCTTGTCCAAGATAACTATATGCAGCTAACAGACCATATTCACTTGTTTCACTTCCTTGTGAAACTGTTGAGCCAACTGTGGTAAATGTTGGGTTTCCAAAAAATTGTGTTAATTCTCTTTGGCTAGTAACTTTCACTACTTCGCCAGCGGCTGTGGATTTAGTTTTTGCCGCAATATTATCTGCCGATCCGCCGGTTGGATCTGCTTTGTTTGATCTAGTAGCTAGAACTAATAGTGGTACAGTACCGGATCCTGGTGCACCATATGCACTCTCATCAACTACCGATACTTGTACGCCTGGTGACGTTAAGGCCATTTCATTACTCCTCTTTGTTTACATAATGTTATATGTATTTAACAAGATTGCCATTTATCCAGGGGGTTACGGTAGTTATCTTAGTAGTTAACTAACACTATAAGAATCAATATGTGTCAATAATTGTCGTACATTAAATGCAAGATCATCTAATGTTCCATTATTATCAATAGTATGATCTGCCATCCATTGTTGTAAACTCATACTGTTTATACTTTCTGGTGGTAAATGATCACTACGGTCAACCCATATAACCTTATCAAATACGCCTGTATTCTGCATTGCAAAGAATTCACGTTTGTTACGTAATCCACAATAGATATCATGTTCTTTAAATATTTCTCTTCCTAGAGATGCACCATCTTTTACATTATAGTTGCATATTGCATTATACCATTCTGCTCTGTGATTATGTCTATCAGCATAGCATTCTTCTTCATTTAAATAGTTATATTTGTTTTTTAAGTCATTATATATGAATAGTTTACTACAAAACTTACTACTACTTTCAAAAGTATAACCATACCGATCTCTCAGTATTTCACAAACTGTATCTTTGCCATGACGTCCATGGCCTATTACAAGTAATTTTAATTTCATAATTTATGATAACAGATTTATATACAAATGTCAACTAAGATTTTGTTTTGCAATCGCAGTGTCCGCATACATCATTTACACAGGTAGGACAAGTTACTTTGTCACAATGACAAGCATGTCCACATTTTGTACAAGTTTTTGTATGCACTGTTATTTCCCTTTGGTATTGCTTACGTTTTTAGCTTTGCCTCTGCGATTTTTATTAGGGTCTTGTCTACGTTTCTTACTAACTGCGGCGCCAATTGCTTTTTTGCCACCTTTTGCTCTTAGACTTGCGGCTTTACTTTTACTTAAACACTTGGGCTTTGCTTTGCTTTTTGTGTCTCCGCATTTGCCTATACGTTCGCCTTTTGTATTGTATGCATCCCAGCCACCGCCGCCTGCACCGCCCTTTTTACCTTTGCCAAACCATGCACGTAAATCTTCGTTTATGATTTCGGTTATCTTCATTTCTTTGAATTACCCCAGTTCTTTGCACCAACTTTACGACACTTAACTAATGCACCTGATGCGTATGCTGATGGCCATACTTTGTAACGTGATTTAACTTTGTGATAGCAAGCATCTTTTTTACCTGCTTTTTCATCAAACTGTTCTTCAGTTAATGGTTGAATTACTTCATTAATCTTCATAATTTTAGCCTATAATAAATCCTAAACCTGCACTGCCTTCAGCATAGAATTTTAAGTCTTCCTCTAGTTTATCAATGCTTGTAAACGCATCAGTTCTAAGTGCGTCTGCATTCATTGATGTACCTCCCTGTGGTCCAGCTACTGTGTTAAATTTTCCACGAGCTTCTGCTAACATTAGTTTGGCCTGTGCTAAAGCATATTCCTTAATCCAAGGCGATGCATAACTATCTTGTAATATCTCTTCGTCGCCACGTTGCTTATATACGTGTAAAAATATTTCATCCGAAGATTTAATTTTACGATGAAGTAGTAATTTTTTATTAACAGTATTCCAAGTAAACATAATTTCTTGACCAAACATACGTCCTAATGCTTCTCGGTGTTGCGCTAAAGCATCATATGTTGCCATACCGCCTGCTCTACCACTATTGAGTAAAAAATTATTTAAGTATGCGCTCTCAAATGGCTCAATACCACCACTGCTAGTTGAACTTGTGCCGGTAGCATATCTGTAAATATCTTTTACTTCAATAATGTCTGATGCTAAAGTATACTCAGCTACATCTTTAATAACTTGCAGTGGAATAAATGTTTCTTCAATAGCATTTTCACTACGCTGTCTATACTTTTCAAAACTCTTATTCATAGCTAAATCGTAGTGTTCAGGATCTAATTCCACATCTACCATTTGCCCACCTAAACGTAGTTCTATCTCTTTAATTAAATCATCTCTATAAGCCATGTTAATATTTATGCGGCGAAGTTATCCTCGCCGCATTTATATTTTACTACTTAAATGCTTTTAGGATGATTGTGTCTGCATTAAACCTACCATTAAGTTTAGTCTCAGTAGTTTTTAAATATCCAAACTGTGTTGGTACCTTATGCCGTGTAACTTTTTTCCACTGTGGCATAATTTCACTTGGCTTACGTACTGTACGTTGTACACTTTTCTTTTCATCAAAGAACTGAAGTGTGGTTCCTTTGACTTTAAGTGTACAATTATCATCTGCATAATATACTCCAAGTTTACGGTTTTTTGTATTAAACACAACAACACATGTTGCATCAATAACATCAGCTGGATTAATACTAGCAATTCCAATTTTAGTATCACTAGGATTAAACTTGAGTTTCTTAACTTGGTCTGCTGCACTTTTAACCTTTGCTCTACGTGGTGTTTGTGACTGTTTTCTTTCTGCTTTAAAAATTTCAATAGCATCAAACAGTCGTTTATAAAAATCTGTTAGTTCCTTGATTTCTTTTTTACTGTACGAGCTATATCCTTCTGCAAGCTGTTCTTGCATATCATTACGTTTCTTAGGAGCAGGTAAATTATTTAATTCCTGCATTTCTTCATGCGCACCTTTAAAGAACTCACTAACAAAACGCAAATGACCTAGATTCATTTCGTGCTTTTTAAAATACAGCAATGGATTTTGCTTAATTAATGGATTCTTTTTGCTGTCACGCATCCAATCGTCCAACCAACTGTCCATGTCTTCTAATTTATCGATGGTAGCTTCTTGAAGACGTTCTTGAATAGTTGGGACATGAATATGTTTCTTAGACGCCTTTGCTGATTTCTTAACTTCCGCAACTAGTTTTCCTTCTTCAACCAATGCATTAATTCGTTTAGGAAGTCCAGTAATGTAGTCGGGATGCACCACATCTGCAAAATCATTAACAAACAACCAGGCGGCTGTTGACCATCCACTATGCATAGAAGTTTTCCAGTCTGGCAGTCTATTCACAGCCTGTGCGTCTTCTTTGCTCCAATTTTGACTAATATATGCTTTTACAATTGAACCCCATTCACGGTTTTCAACTTCATTATGTACATAATAGTGACATGCATGCCATCCATCATTAACCGGCATGGCATTAATTCCAGTAGTACGGCGTTTAGCTCTTGGAGCTTTCTTTTTAACTTTTATACCAGCTATCTTAGCCATGTCGTTTCTCCATTTAATTAATTTATACTTACACCTTATAAAGCAAATAATACCAATAGTCAACACTTTTTTCTAACTAATGTTCTGATAAATAAGTACATGCCACGTTTGACCTTATATAAACCAACTAAAACTAACGATTTTTACTTTCAGGATCGATCAATCCGTGAACAGTTTAATATCGGAGGGACTGGGGTACATGTACACAAATATCTTGGACCAGCAGCACAACCCAACAAGGACGACCCAAGTCAACCAAATTATATTGGTGGCGGTGAAATTGATCCACTTAGTGGTGAATATATCAATGTTGAAGGCATAATTAATGAAACAAAAATACAAGATTTATTGTTTATGGAAAACAGAGATCGAAAATATGATCAAGATATTTTCGATATGCGTGGAGTGTATAATGTTCAAGATAATGATTATGATTTAACACAGTTTGGATTATTTCTCAGTAATGATCAATTATATATGACCTTTCATATAAATGATATGGTGGAGATAATGGGTAGGCGTTTGATGCCTGGTGATGTCTTGGAATTACCACATTTACGTGATGACTTACTTCTTAATGCTAGTAAAGCCGCAGTAAACAAATATTATGTTGTTAACGATGCGAACAGAGGTGCTGAAGGATTTAGTCAAACTTGGTATCCGCATATTTGGCGAGTCAAACTAAGCCCACTAACAGACAGTCAAGAATACTACGATATACTTGGCGATAGCAGTGATGCTAATAGTCTCAAAAATGATGTTAGTACATATAAAGCAGAATATAATATAAGTGATGCGATTATTGCAGCCGCTGACGCTGCTGATCCAAATGGTACAAGTATGGTTGACCATTTATTTGGATATGACCATGCTACTAGTGGTGGTATTGTTAACAAGGACAATAGTTATAACCACGGTGAGACAATTGCAACTGGTGATCAATTTCCAGTAGAACCTAATGAGGGCGATTACTTTATAAGAAACGACTTTGTTCCTAATAGAATGTTTGTTCGTCGTGGATCAAGATGGCATAGGCTATATGATAATATCACTGAACAAACATGGACAGATAAAACATATAATGCTAGTGATTATATTTTTAATGAAAAAAACACTACAGTTGTAGATAACAGAGAAACGCAAGAGCTGCAACCAATTAGTACAGCGATAACTGCACAACCAGACAATCAAAAAAAAAGTAGTCTATATATGACTGCTGGATATGTAGCTACTGGCTATGTAACACCTGATGGAGAATAAAACATGACTATAACAAAAAGATTAGTAAAAGGAAGTGAACTATCATATGCAGAAATGGATGCAAATTTTACTGACTTAGATGAAAGAACAGTAGTACTTGAAACTGCAAATAGTACTAGTTCACAAGTAACTAATGCTAATATTGGTTCATTACTTAATGTGGATACAACTGGTGTTATTAATGGGCAAGTATTGAAATATGATAGTAATGCTAACAAATGGAAACCATCATCAGATTTGTCTGGTGGCGGTAGTGGAGGAGGGATTGCACTAACAGACCTGAGCTTAATACAATCTGCAGATAGCGGCTTAGGTTCTGCAACATATAACAGCGTAACTGGACAATTTACTATTGCAATGCCAGATTTAACACCATATGCTAAAACAACTCAATTATTTACAACTTCAGATGTAGATTCACATTTAAACCAAAGTAACCCAACTAATGGTTATGTTCTTAGTTGGAATGGTAGTGATTATACGTGGGTAGACAATGGAGTTATTACTGAAACAGATCCAATATTTACCGCAAGTCCAGCAAGTACTATAACAAATACAAAAATTACCAATTGGGATACATCATATGGGTGGGGAGATCACTCAGTAGAAGGTTATTTAAAGTCAGAAACAGATCCAATCTTTACAGCACATGCGGCAAATAACGTAACAAATACAAAAATTACTAATTGGGATACATCATATGGGTGGGGAGATCACTCAGTAGAAGGTTATTTAAAGTCAGAAACAGATCCAATATTTACCGCAAGTCCAGCAAGTACTATAACAAATACAAAAATTACCAATTGGGATACATCATATGGGTGGGGAGATCATAGCACAGCAGGTTACTTAACAAGTTTTACAGAAACGAATACTAGTTTATCACTTGCTACTAATATACTAAAGTATACAGACGAAGCTGGCGCAGTAACAAACATAGATTTAAGTTTATATTTAGACGACACAAATTTAGCAAAATTAACATCTGGTACAATTGATGGAGCTACTGGTATAGCAACATTTCTCAGAGATGATGCTTCATCTTTTACAGTTGATTTTAGTCAACTCTTTGACGATACAAACTTATCTAGAATTGACAGCGCAACCTTTGCTAGTGGAACTCTAACACTTACTAGAAGTGATGCATCAACTGCATCTACCGTCAGTTTGGACGGTAGATATCTACAAAACTTAGCCGCGCAAGATACTGATAATCTTTCTGAAGGGTCTACAAATCTTTATTATACTCAAGCAAGATTCAATTCTGCACTATCTACTAAATCTACAACAGACCTTTCCGAAGGAAACAACCTTTACTATACAGATGCTAGAGTAGATGCAAGAATCACTAATGCTGGTTTGTTTGATGGAGATTATAATTCACTAACAAACCTACCAACTCTATTTAATGGACAATTTGGTAGTCTTACTGGTAAACCAACTACAATATCAGGGTATGGAATTACAGATGCATTTGATGGTGACTATACAAATTTAACAAACAAACCAACATTATTTGATGGGAAGTTTAGTTCTTTAACTAACACGCCAACTACAATAGCAGGTTATGGAATTACTGATGCATTGGCATTAGGTACAACTAGTACAACAGCACTAGCAGGTGATACAGCATTATTTGATGGTGACTACACGAACTTAACAAATAAACCTACCATACCTGCTGTGCTTACAGATTTAAGTATTAGTGATGGCACAAATGGTCAAATATTAACAACAGATGGTAGCGGAAACTTTACCTTCCAATCTATTTCAGCTGGTGGATCTACTACACTTTCTGGACTAACTGATACAACAATTGCAAGCGTACAGCAATTCCAATCATTACAATGGAGTGGGACAAAATGGGTAAACGCTTATCCTAATACACAGCATTTATCAAATGTTGATAGACTGAATAATCCGACAAACGGTGATACTTTAGTATGGAATGCACTTAACAATCAGTATGAATATTCTCAGGCAGTTGTTTCTGATCAAGCACTTTCTACTACAGACGATGTAACATTTAATCGTATTGCTACAACAACTACAGTTACAGCAAATGCATTCCAAGGTAAACTATACGATACTAACGGTAATGTTCTACTTGATAATACAAGTGGTGCGGCAGGTTTCGGTGGTAATATTTCATCAAATGGTTCATCATCATTCTCAGGTACAGTAGATTTCAATGGTGCTACAATTAACAATTTAGCTTTATCACTAGGAGATTTATCAAATGTAGATCCGGTAGCCCCAACAACTGGCCATGTTTTAAAATGGGGGGGCAGCCAATGGGCTCCTGGACTTAGTGGCGATATGCCAACATCAGGCGGCACGTTTACTGGTGATGTAACTTTTGCTTCAGGCAAAATAATTGGCCCTACTAACGCTAGCGGCCTTGGCATGGATATTGAAATTCCAAGTCTTTACGGCCTTGATTTGGTCTACACAGGGGGCCCGTCAGACGAGTTTTTAGCGAGATTTGGGTCAAACGGTGCTGTACAGCTTTACCACAATGGAAATGAAAAGGTTAAGACATCGCCATCGGGTATTACTGTTACAGGCGCCGCGGCAATAGGCTCGGCTTTAACCATTAATGAAACAAACCTTACCTATAATCAATCTGGTTCTGGAAATTTTCAAATAATATCTAACAAAGAAGTAGACATGAAAGTGTCTAATTCTGATAGAATTACACTCCGTGCTACTGGTGCGGTAGACTTATATCATTCAGGCTCTAAAAAGCTAGAAACGACCGCAACTGGCGTAGCAGTTACAGGCACACTGACAGGCGTTACTGATATTACCACAGGCCCAGCATCTGGAAGTCCTAGCATAAACCTTGGTGACGGTACTGGCAACTTCGGTAATCCTATTATCAATTTCAACGCCGGCATAACTGGCGTATCAGGACACATTACACATATCGCAAATAGTGGATTTGAAATAAAATCTAATAGTGGGGGCGAATACATACGATTGCAGACATATGACTCTAGTCATTTCACGCCTTTAGAAGTTGTTGGAAATGTCGTTACAATTAGCCAGGCATATACTCTTCCTTCAAGTGATGGCACAACCGGACAAGTACTACAAACCAATGGCGCAGGTGTTTTAAGTTTTACATCATTAAGCAGTGGAGGCATGGTTAGTTTAGCAGATGACACAACACCACAACTAGGTGGTGCTCTAGATTCTAACAACCATGATGTAGTGCTTAAAGGTACTGGTCCTTTTTATAATAATAATATAACTTTTGATGCTAGTCAAGACATACTTCATTTTGAAGATGGTATGACAATAAGAATGGGCACAGGCTCTGGTGCAGCTAACGGTGAAGATTTTTGGATATTCCATGATGGAACTAATAGTTATATTGAACATCGTCCAACGGCTCCTGGAAAACTTATGGTTAATTCAAACCATATGGAATTAAGAGCTTCTGGCGGATACAAATATATGTCAGGTCGAGCCTCTGGTGGAACAACAGTAGACGAAGTTAAATTTTATTTTGGTAGTAACTCTGAAAAGCTCGCTTTATCTGCTGATGGTATTACAGTATCAGGTAACATAACTACAACAGGATATATTGCTGGACCTGCTACATTGACAATTGATCCAGCTGCGGTGGGCGACGATACTGGTACAGTTGTAATAGCAGGAGACTTACAAGTTGATGGGACCACAACCACAGTAAACAGCGCCACACTTGACGTTGCAGATATCAATATTACTGTAGCAAAGGGAGCGGCAAACGCCGCCGCTGCTAATGGTGCAGGCCTTACTGTTGATGGGGCTAGTGCAACATTAACATATGCAAGTGCAGGAGATAATTGGGCGTTCAACAAACCATTAGACATGGGCAGTAATAATATTACCACAACAGGCCAAATGCTTTATAGTAATGTTTATAGTGCCGAAGTTGACCTGCCAAATGCTAGTACATATCATGGAATGTTTGCACATGTTCATGGTACCGGAAAAGGATATTTTGCACATAGTGGTAACTGGATAGCATTACAAAACGAAAATGCATTGGAAGGAGATGTAGACACACATCTCAAAACAACAAGTGCTGGAATTGGACAAGTATTAGGTTGGACTGGCTCAGACTTTAACTGGGTAACGATGAGTAGTGGCTTAGGTAATATAGTAGAAGATATTAGTCCACAACTTGGCGGACCACTAGACGTAAATGGAAAAGTAATTACTAGTTCTAGTAACGGAAATATTCAAATTAAGCCTGCTGGAACAGGACATACTGAATTTGAAAACGAAATACAATTTGTAGGTACTAGCTATACTACTGAATGGTTATCTGTAGGACATTGGAGTTTTAGAGATGGAGTACAAGCACGTTTTGGTAGTACTGATGATTTAGTAATAAAACATGACGGATCTAATAGTTATATTGACGAGACTGGTACTGGAAATCTTATTATTAAATCGTCATTTTTAGATATTAAAGATGCAAGCAATGTGGAATTAATTTCTGCAGATGCATCTGAAGTTAGATTACGCCAAGGCGGTAATATTAAACTCAAAACAGCTTCCACTGGTGTAGATGTTACAGGTGATGTTTCTCTAACAGGTTCCATTACATCAACTGCCGTAGGCACACCAACTATTACTAGTAGTACTGATATTGTTCTAGCGGCCAATAGTGGCAGCGGGATAGTTAATGTTAGTGGAAGTAAAATTACAAACCTAGGAACACCAACATCAACATCAGATGCTGCAACCAAAGCATATGTTGATGCAAACGCTGGAGGAGGATCAGCTTTTACAACGCCTGAAGTTAAAACATCGGATTGGTCAGTAACTAATGCAGATAAAGGTAAAGTATATATTGTTGATACTGATAACTTAACTCTTACTTTACCAGAAGATTCTACTTTAGATAGTGACTGGTTTATTAGAATCTACACCAAAGGTAATAGTTTCCAACCAAGTTATGGATCAGTTGGTGACTTAACCATTGATCCACAATATAGTTTGCACGGTGGACGGGTTAACGGAAATACTAACTGGATTATGAGGGCTAGACAAGGTGGTATTTTATTTGTAGATCCTGAAGCATCTGATAACTTTCTTTTTGATACTCATAGTACTAACTGGGATATTGATGTTAATTCCACAGCAAATGCCAACAGAGCAAATGCTACTGGCTGGGGAGGCGTTGCTATTAGCGGACAAGCTACTGCACAAGGCACCGGGGCGGTTGCAATAGGCTATCTTTCTTATGCTACAGGAAACGACTCGATTGCTATTGGCGGTAACTCAGCACAAGCCGTTGCAACAGATGCAATTGCGTTAGGTAATTCGTATGCAGGAGGTACTCAAAGTTTTGCAGCGGCTATTGATAACAACACATCATCATATGGTGCGTTAAATCCACATAGTATTGCAATAGGATATCAGGCAAAAGCGGCGGCTGATCGATCAACTGCTATTGGTTATACTGCACAAGTTACAGGAAATCATGCATCAGCATACGGACATGGATCGAGTGCCACTGGAGCAGGTTCAAATTCATTAGGTTACGGATCGAGTGCCAGTGGAGCGTTTGCTAATGCTATTGGATCATCTGCTGTGGCTATAGGTGATAATTCAGTAGCATTTACTCAGGCAAGAGCTAGCGGATCAGATAGTTTTGCGGCTGCTATTAGTAGCAATTCGTCTTCATATGGCGCTAGTGCTACAAATGCAGTTGCCTTAGGATATTATGCTAAAGCTGCAGGAGACTTTTCAGTTGCCATTGGTAAAAATGCCTCTGCAACTGGTAACGATACAATTGCGTTGGGCGGTGCAACTACTCTAGTAAAAGTTGACGGAACACTTGATGTTAGTGGATTTAAAGTTTCTGGAGATGTTGAGGAAAAGTTTACTACACTTACAAGTTCATCATCAATCGTTGCACACGACTGTAGTACAGCCGCTATATTTTATCATACAGGGGCGACAGGAGATTTTACTATAAACCTAACAAATATAAATTCTACACAAGAATATGCAAAAGGAATAGCAGTAGTTGTCAATCAAGGTGCTACAGCATACATGCCAACTGCATTACAAATTGGCGGGTCAGTACAGACAATTAATTGGCAAGGTGGAAGTGCACCATCTGGTACAGATTCTGGAATAGATATTGTATCCTTTACAATACTTAATGATGGTGGAACTTATGTAGTGTTAGGTCAATCAGTAGCATATAGTTAAGGAATAAAAATGCCAATTATTAATTTACCAAGTTCAAGTAGTTCAATGTTAAGAGGTAACACAGCAGGCGGAGGCGGCAGTTTCGACCCTTTAATTGGTGAACACACTTATACCACACCGGGTCAATATTATTTTACAGTACCTGCTGGTGTCACATCGCTTAGTGCAGTAGTTGTTGGAGCTGGTGGCTCAGGAGGTAAAGGCACAAATGCCGCAGGCGGCGGTGCGTTAGTATATGTAAATAATAAAACATATAATTCAGGCACGATTCTTACTATTGTTGTTGGCGCTGGTGGGACAGGACCATCAGGTGCTGGTACAAATAACCAACCTGGGGAAGATGGTGGAAGTAGTTATGCGTTAGGTGCCCATGCTGGCGGAGGCCGAGGCGGTCAGTCTGGTACCCCTGCATATGGTACAGATGGACAATTTGGAGGCGGTGGCCTTGGTGGAGTACCAAGTGGTGTATATACAATTGGACGTACAGGCGGTCGCGGTGGAGGACATTCAGGCATAGGCGATAACGCAGGCGGTGGTAGTGCTGCAGGTTATAGTTCAAATGGTAAAAACGGTGGTAGCGCATACGCATCTTCTGGCGGTGCGGCAGGAGCAGGTGGTTCTGGCGGTTCTGGTGCTGGTACGGCTTCAAACACATATGACTATGGCGGGTCAGGTGGTGGTGTAGGCATATACGGCGAAGGTTCAAATGGAACCGCAGGACAGGCTAATGCATCAACTCAAGCAGATGCACACGGTACTGCAGGATCAAGTGGATCGGGTGTAACTCATGGTGCTGGTACTGGTAGTGCTTACGGGGGTTCTTATACATTAGACGGCGGTGATGGCGCAGTTCGTATTATATACGGTACAGGACGAGCGTTTCCTTCAACTA